>ERZ779656.1485-NODE-1485-length-12354-cov-2.424913_pt1 | contig 12354 bp, 7 predicted proteins | sample MGYA00511102_ERZ779656 | MGnify/ENA primary metagenome ERZ779656 (study PRJEB29588, sample SAMEA2143980) | human gut metagenome | biome: human gut; feature: human-associated habitat; material: faeces | place: Denmark | collected 2008/2010 ... | reverse complement strand
TATCTAAAATTAATTATAAAAATATGATTTTACACAGTTAAAATTAAACACTCAATACTAACGATAATTCCCTTGGAGCCACTTGCCATTTCAACAACTCTGTTTCTAATTTCTTCTTTTGTCATAAAGACCTCCATTTTTATTGTTCTGGAGGTTACATAGCATACCTCCAGAATTGTTAAAAACAAATTCTGAATATATCACTATGTAATATAATATTCAGATACATTAATTATATCATATTTTACATAAAATTGCAAAATATATGGCAATATCTTAATAAAGATACTTTTGTGGATTAACGAAAGCCTCCGCCTCCGCCACCTCCACCTCCGAAGGAACCTCCTCCTCCTCCTCCAGAAGAGAATCCTCCACCACCAGAACTGTAACTTTCGGCTCTTGATTTTGCACTATTTGCTTCAGAAATTCCGTGGCTTGCACAGGCATTAATAAAGATAATATTATCATATGAATAGAATGCAGACTGTTCTACGATATCAGGATATAATTCTTTAAATTGTTTTGCAACTTTTTTAGCAATGCCCATCATTTGAGCATATATTAAATAATTTTCAAACAAATTAACTTCAATTGCTGTTCTTTCGGCTATTAGTGTATAATCAAGCAAGAAACGCTTTAAACCAGCGAGTTCAATTGCCTGTCTATGAAGTTCATCAGTTGTATAATGTCGTTTGCACTTAAAAAGTTTTAATATTTTTTCTTCTTTAACGGTTATAAATCCATCTGAAATAAGCTTATCTTCTTCTTCGCCGATGAGTTTATCAAACCAAGATAAAATTTTGCTATAGTGTTTGTTACACCATTTTTCAAATTCTTTGTTTTCTAAAAGGCCATCCTCACTTGCATCTAAAAGCATATTGAATAATTTCCTTTCAGTAATATCTTCAAATTCATTTAAATCTACTTCATTCAAGATAACAACAGTACCAGATCTCTTAAAAATAGTGCCGGTTTCGGAAGTTTCAATTCGAATTTTACCTTCCTTTAGCCATTTTAAAATAATAGCTCCAAGAATATCGGTTTTATTTTTTATGATATTATATTTGTAGCCTATATAATAAGCCTTATATAAATCATTATCACAAGGAATATCCCTAAAATAAGGAATTTCTTTTGGTAATTTTGCTCCTGCAAGAGATGAACTAATACTTGAAAAAGCAATAGCAAAAATAACAATTAAAATTGGCAAAAGTGAGAAAAATAATGAAAATAAAGTAGCGCCAATCCCAACAACTATAGCAAAAGCAGAATTTGCAGAGCTATTAGAATATTGTGTTGATCCTTCATTTGCCATATCTAGATAATAATCGAAATTTTTATTAATTTTATTTTGACAATTAAAAGTTCCAGATGGAAACTGAACTAAAATTGTCATATATTCATTAGTACTTAAAGAACCATCTGATTGCATTTCAATATACCCATCATACACATAGGCTGTGCCACCATAATTACCGTAACCCCAAACACAAACAGAATCAGTAATAGGATTATTAGCATGGATTTTAATGTATGCATTACCAATGCTGTTAGAAAAATTATATGGAATTAGAGTCCAATAAATCATTTGAGAATCGTTAAGTTCAGATACGAAATTTGAAATAGAGTAATTTACAGTATATGTATGAGAGCCATATGTGCTAATTCCCCAACAAAGCTCTACACCATTAGAAATAGTATTAATACCACACTTGTATGCCTTGCTATCTAAAGTGCCAGAAGTATTCCAAGAAGACAAAACAGTGTAGTTCTGCCCATTTTCAGATACTGATAAATTAGAAATTTTTGAACTTCCAAGATTGTAGTAAGGGTGATAAACCTCTGTGCCCTGATTCGTTTTACAGTTCCATACTTCAGTAACTTGTGCATTTCCATTATCATCAACAAAAATATCCATGGAAATTTTGTTAATTGTATTGGCTTTTACACTGTTGTACAAAGATAAAAAAGTAAAAACGAATAAGAAAATAAAAAATATTTTAAACTTTTTACTCATGAAAACCCCCTAATATTTAAATTTATTCAATTATTCCATATTAATACAAAATTATCAATATAAATTGAAAAAAAGCCTTGAAAAAAATAAAAAAAGCAAGTATAATAATTTACGTAAATAAAAATGCGATTGTAGCTTAGCTGGATAGAGTACTTGGCTACGAACCAAGAGGTCGGGGGTTCGAATCCCTCCAGTCGCACCAATAAGTAGCAGTATTTGGATAACTGCTATTTTTGTTATTATAAAGTATATTTTGTGGATTCGAAAAGGAAGAAAATATTTATAAAACATAAGCAAATTTTGTTGAAAAATAGGTGTGAAATGTGTTATTATTAACATAATAGTGAAAATAAATAATTTATAGGAGATATTAAATGGGAGACCAATCAAACAAACAAATAGAAAGAGTGAAAAAAGTAGTAAAAAAAGCAATTATTACTGCATTAAAGCCTATTATTATAATGATGCTTATTGTATGTATAATTGTTGCTTTAATTTGTTCTGTTATGTATGTAGTTACTTTAGATACAGCTATACTTAAAGATGGTAGTTGGGATAATGTACCATATGCAAGCGATCAATATAGTTCAAGCTATAGTATAGACGAAGATGGTATTGCATCAACAACAATGAGTGCTCAAGAAGTATGGGATAAGCTTATTGAAAATAAAAGCAATGTTAATGAATATCTTAAGAATGCATCATCATTAAAGAAACTTTTAAATGCGGAAATGGTATCTAATTTGTTAGACACAAGAGAAAATCCGGATGCACCAATAGACTGGGATAGTATAAATGAAGATACAGAATCCAAAGATGTACAAGGAATTATAAAGCTAAAAAGAGCCGATGTAGAGGGCAATAAAACAACATTGGTATATATGGAGCCAGAAACCTTCCAAAGCTATATAGATGAGTATAATGAGACTGGTTCGGAAACAGCCAAACAACAAGCCTTGAGTCACTTTACTTTAGAAAAAGGATATGCTGCTTCGTCTTTTGGTAATGGAGAAATAATTACAGCAGGTACTAGTGTTGAGTTACCAGCAGGGTTAGGCTCACAATTTACATATATGGATTGGCAGGCTATTACAGATCCAAGTTCAAATCAATGGAAATTGAAGCAACAAGCAGGTATGAATTTTGATGAAGAAGGGTTCGGAAGAATAAATGGTAGATATGTAATTGCATGTACATCTACATATGGACAAGTTGGAGATTACGTTGATTTCTATCAAGAAGATGGAAGTGTTATTCAATGTATTATTGGAGATATAAAAAGTCAGTCTGATACAGGTTGTAATGAATGGGGACATAATAATGGACTTAATGTTGTTGAGTTTGTTGTAGATAGAGATTCATGGTATACTGTAGATGCAAATGGAAAAAAACATGGAAATCATGCAAACCCTGGTAATAAAGGTCTTCATGAGGAGTGGAAACAAAATATAACAAAAGTTGTAAATGGTGGAAGTTATTTTGATAATCCTAATTTTGGAAACCAAACAATAACTGGAAACGGAACGACTGTTGGAGGTACAACTACTGGAACAACCGTTGGGGCGACAACTGGAATAACGGACAGTTCTTCAGGAGGCACTACTATAAGTGGAGAGCTTATGAAGTGGCCAACAGATAGGAAAGATATTACATCGTACTTTGGTGTAAGAAATGATCCAACAAATACATCTGTTAAAGAAAACCACGGAGCAATAGATATATCTGTACCAACTGGTTCAAATGTATATGCAACAGAGGCAGGAACAGTAATTATAGCAAGATATAGTGAAACAGCAGGAAATTATGTTGCAATAGACCATGGAAATGGATATATTACAAAATATATGCATAACAGCTCTCTTCTTGTAAAAAAAGGAGACAAAGTAACAAAAGGCCAGGTAATTGCTTTATCTGGAAGTACAGGAAAATCAACTGGACCACATTGCCACTTCCAAATTGAATACAATGGTGTAAAGGTAGACCCATTAACATTTAAATATGATAATGGAATGGGTAATGGAACAAGTGGATTTGGTTCTAATCCAGATGGAACATCAACTACAAGTAAATATTATGCAAAAGTTGCAACTTGGACAGAAACTTTAGATAAACAGGTATCAGACGACGAGGATGAACCAAACTATGAGATTCATACATATAACATGACTACTACAAGAATTAATTATGAAGAATTTGTAAGTGGTTATACGATGCCATTCGAGTATTTATGGGCATTTTTAACAATAGGGCAAGAAGAAGCTTTTGTATCGGATCTTGCAGATTTAGTATATGGAAGTGAAATAGAAATAACTGTACACGATAATTTAGTGGTACATACAACAGTGTCTACACTGACATACACAAAATTGTATAAAACTGTAACAAGTAATGTAAATGTTAATGTAACTTACTGGGATGATTATTCGGAAACAGAGATAATAGATGGAATGCCATATACACGTACATGGAGAGAAACTGGTGGAGCATCAGAAACAGGAGGTCCTTTTGAATCTGTAACTTCAAAACCTTGTAAAGTAGTTCATACAGTTATAACAAAAACTAACACATTAGAAATTAAATTGACAAAGGCCAATGTATGGATATGTGAATACACACAGGATTTTACGTATCAGGTTCCAAAACCAGAGGAAAAACGATATTCTGTACCGCAATTAGATGAACCATATCCAGATTCACCATATGCAACAGACAACAAAGATTCTGCAGGTTTAGGAGAAAACTTTAGAGCATCTGTTGAAGCACAGTATAGCGGTGCACACACTGGTGCTAGTGCAACGCTTAGTGGCGTAACGAGTGAGTATTATAAGGCAAAAGAAGGCAAAAGCATGATGGTGTATGAGAAAATTGAAAAATATTTATATGTATCATCACCAGCCAAAGTAAGAGAAAAAGTAGAGAAAACAGGAGACGAAAACAATTTTGTAAAAATATATACAAGTAAAGATCATGCACAAAATGCATCTAACATATATAGTGCAACGGATTGGTTATTCCAGTTATTATCGCAAAATAGTAGTACGGCCAATATGGTAGATATTACAAAATATCTATAATATAAAGCAACAGAGTATGATTATGGTGTAGTAGGTTACAATTTTGATTTGTATAAGCCAGAAAACTTCAAAAAGATTTATGAAGGATACACTAGCATAGAAGGTGTTCCAGGTAAGGTATTTAACTTCTTACTATCAAAAGGAGTACCTGCAGCAGGGGCAGCCGCTGTGTTAGGAAATATACAAGAAGAAAGCAATTTTGATCCAACTGCAGTTAACTCAAGTGGTTGTGCGGGTCTATGTCAGTGGAAAGATAGCAGGTTAACAGGACTAAAAAATTGGGCAAAGAGAAAACAAGTAGACTGGACGGATGTTGATACTCAGCTTGAGTACATGTGGAGTGAACTTGAATCGAGCTACCCAAGTGTAAAAAACAAAATAATGGGTGCTATATCGGAAAAAGATATTGAATATGCAACTTGGTACTGGGGCAGATACTATGAAGTATTCTTCTTAGGTACAAACTTTAATAAAACAAAATATAATACAACACAGAGATATGAGTATGCTTTACAATGGTACAATCAATATAATGGTGCAAATGGAAATTAGGTGATAGGAGGAACCAATGGAAAAATCTAAAAGGATATTAATAATGCTAGCAATTTTATTAATAATGATTGTAGTAGTGACTATATTGTTAATAAATACTAATAAAAAGCAGGAAGTTCATCAGAATAATACACAAACATCAACAGATGCAAGCAACCAAGATGAATCTTTTGGAAAGGTAAAAGACTATAAAACGTATTTTACTGTAAAAGAAATTGTGGAAAATTATATTACCTATATGAAACAAATAAATGGAGATGAATATGTTGATGCATCAAAGTTACAAATGACATCAGCGCAAATTGCAGAAGCAATGCGAGATGATGGAGTGGAAGCATTAAAAGGAATTTTGGATGAAAGTTATTTAAAAAATGTAAATGATAACTCTTTAATAAAAATGCAAGATGAATATAAGCAAGATGGTACATATACAAAACAAGTGATTTATAATTTAAATATAGATAATATGTACCAATGCAATTGATATTTCGCTTGTATTGGTGGAAGGAAGGTTAAACAATAACGAATTAAATTTACTTGTTAAATTAGATAATACAAATAATACATATTCAATGTTTTTGAATGATTACATTATAAATAATAATTATGAAAAACATATGAGTGCAAAAAATATAAATATAAGTAAATCTAAAATTCAAGCAAATGATTATAATAATGATGTTAATATTGAGGGAACAGAAAAAGAAGTAGTTATACAGTATTTTTCAGAATATAGAACAAAAATGCTGAATGATACAAGAACAGCATATCAGAAATTGGATTCTGAATATGCAGAGAAAAAGTTTGGCCAATATTCTAACTTTGAAAGTTATGTGAAAAATAATAAAAATAATTTAGAAGTTGCAAGCATAGATAAATATCAAGTGGTAGAAAATAAAAATGGCAAAGAATATGTTTGCGTTGATGAAAAAGGCAAATACTACATATTTATGGAAGAAGAAATTGGAAAATATTCAGTAGTTTTAGATACTTATACGATAGATTTACCAGAATTTTTAGAAAAATATAATTCGGCCAACGATAAGGTTAAAGTTGGATTAAATATTCAAAAAATATTTGATGCAATAAATAACGAGGATTATGAGTATGTGTATAATAAATTAGATACTACTTTTAAACAAACTAACTTCAAGGCAGTACAAGATTTTGCAAATTATTCAATCCAAAATTTTAAGGGAAAACAATTGACATATGGAGATTGCCAACAACAAGGAAGTTTATACATATTTGATATTACAGTATCAGATGGTGTAAATAAGAGCAATAAGAGGGTAATAATGCAATTAAAAGATGGTACAGATTTTGTAATGTCTTTCAATGTAAACTAATTAAAGTAAAATACAAATTACTAAAACACGCCAGCATGCAAGAAAAATGCTGGCGTAAATATTAAAAATACAGGAGGAAAAATAATGGAAGGTTTTATGCATTGGTATAACTTGCACAGGAGAACTATTTGGATAGTAATAGGCGTTGCAATATTAATCTTTGTAATGATAAATGTAATAAACTCAAGTTTAAAACAAAAAGAACAACCTAAAAATGAGACAGTAACAAATACAACAAAAATGAATACAGTTTCAATAAAATCGGATACATCTCCAATAACTGGAGAACAAATAACAAGCGACCAGAAAAAAACTATAACTATAATAGATAATTTTGCAACATATTGTAATAATGGAGATATAGATGCAGCTTATGATTTATTATCAAGTGATTGTAAAGAGCAAATGTATCCAACAAAAGATGATTTTAAAACAGTTTACTATAATCCAGTATTTGGAGGTTCTCAAAGAGAAATTACAGTAGAAAATTGGGTTGGAAATATTTATAAAGTAAGATTTGCAGAAAATGCTTTAGCAACGGGAAATTTTGATGAATCTAATATAACACAAGATTATATTACAATTGTAAATGAGAATGGCCAGACAAAATTAAACATAAATAGTTATATAGGAAAGCAACAAATAAATAAAACACAAGAATCGAATAATGTAAAAATAAAGGTAGTAGAAACAAATGTATATTTTGATTATCAATCATTTACATTTGAAATTACGAACAATGGAGATACGCCAATATTAATAAATGACCCAAGCATAGATAGCACAATGTATATAGAAGATAAAAATGGAACACAATATCAAGCTTATACACATGAACTTTCAGAAAATGATAAAAAAATACCTGCAGGATATACACAAACTGTTACAATAAAATATTATAGTAGATATAGTTCAAACAAAATAATAAAATACACAGCATTTGAAAGAATAGTACTTGATTATGGCGCATATTCACATTACACAAACATCGGAGCATATAAAAATTTTGGAAGCATTAGAATAGAAATACCACAAAATTAAAATATAAATTTAGTAAATAAAAATAATAGCAGTTTGGTTTAATAACCAACTGCTATTATTTTATTATGTGGATTATATGTATCTCTTGAAAGACATTCTGAAGATACCAAAGTTCCATTTTTATTATACAAATATTTGTATGTAACTGTTTTGCACCCATTTGAACCACTCTGAATTACCTTAGATCGACCACTTGCAAGTGATGAATCTTTTTGATAAGTAGTTGTAAAAGGAACACTCGAAACATATTGTGCATCTAATACGACTTTGTAGTCATTATCTGTTTTTAATCCATAAATATAAATTCTTACTTTCTTCCCAGAGGTATTTGTACGTATTCTTATAGGATAATCGCGATTATTTTTAAATTTAAAATCTGGCCCTCCCCAGGATACTGTGGCATCTAAGCCGGGTTTTACATATGAAGGCGCAAAACCGTGGTTATACCTTTCGACTATTTCTAAATTAGAATATAAAACTGCATTGTATAGTGTTGAAGAAACCTGGCAAATTCCACCACCAACCTCTTGAACTACTTTTCCATTTGAATATGCAGCTCCTTCTTTAAAACCTGCGGCTTTAGTACGCTGACCAACTATTTGATTATAAGAAGCAGTTTCGCCAGGCATTAACACATATCCATCAAGTTTTTTTGCTGCGAGCTCTATGTTTGTAGACCTATTATAACCACTGCTTGTGTATGATGTAGAAAAACTTGAAAGCATATCTGGAAAGGCTTCGTTTCCAATTTGATTTGTTGTAACATTAGGGTATAATGTTTTTAATGGAATACTATATTCGTCTTGTTCTGTTTTTAGCATTTCTTTTGCTTCATCTAATGAAATCTTAAAATCAACACCATTAGAAGAAGGATACACAACATAAGGGTCAACAGTATAAGACGCATCGACTGGAGCTTTATAAATATTTTTATAAATTTCATCTAAATCAATTTTTTTTGCTGTTGCGTTTTTTACTGGTGCAACTAGCGTTGGTTCATCATTATCAAAATCATCGAGCAATTTAGAAAGTTCTTTTTTGAATTCTTGTTCATCAACAATAACACCGTCTTTACCAGCAGTAATAATCAAATTATTATCATCATCAATATAATAATCAGGGTTTACGACCTTATCTGGTAGCAATTTATTTATTTCACTAATAACAGAAGATAAAAACTCATCATCAAAATTTATATTAGTAGAAATATTATAATTATTTAATAAACAATTTAAAATTGAATAATTATTCTCGAAAATATTACCGTCACGACCAACAGTATAAGCTTGATTTATGACTGAATCTGCATCGAAAGTTACACCAAGTTGCTCTGGCATAAACACGCCTTCAAAATCATCACGTTTAACCACAATTTTGCAAGCCAAATGTTTATTAACAATATTAGAAACTTTTTCTTTAGCTTCATCCGTAGTCAAACCCGACACATTAATTCCTTGAATAAATACTCCATTCATAATCTTATTACTATTAATGTTTATAAGTGCAAAAACTGTGGAAAACGCAAGTAGTAAAATTGCTAAAATTGCGATTACAATTGCAAAAATTATTAGACCTTTATTTCGAATATGTTTTTTTGTATCTCCATTAGAAGCCAAAATAATATTTTCCGCATCTTGCAAAATTTCATCTATTTCGTCTGTTTTTTCATCTGTGCTAGAAGTAATTAGTTTGTTCATTTGTATTGTCTCCATGTAAAATTATTAAGCATAAAATGCTTTTATAAAGAATATTCAAATTACTAAAAAATATTAGTAATAAGATTATAACATAAATAAATATTTAATAGAAGTAAATGCGAAAAAATAATAATCTTTTTCGAGTAGCATTAATAATAATTAAAAAAATTGTAAATAATAACTAGAAAAAAAATATGTATAATGGTATACTATGGGAAGCAAAAGGAGGTAAAAGCTTGAAAAATAATTACAATTTTGGCTACGTCAAATATATAATCTCAAATGCGGTTACATACACCACGTATGCACCCTTGCCTTTGAAATTCATTTTCCTTGCCAAAATTTAATTCTTTTCCAAGCTGACTTGTACTTATAAGAAAGGAATGTGATAAATATATGTCAGAAAAAACTCAAGGAGAGGAATTAAAAGAAAGACTTTTTGATTGTAAAAAGAACGGATGGGAGAGCACATCTGAAGAAGACGGAAGAAAAATCTTCCAATATTGTGATGGTTACATCAACTTTTTAAGTAAATCTAAAACAGAAAGAGAAATAGTAAAGAATGCAACGCAAATGGCTAGAGAAAGAGGTTTTAAAAGCATAGATGAATATGAGAGTTTAAAGCCAGGAGACAAGGTTTACTATGTAAATAGAGATAAAAACTTATTTCTAGTTGTAATTGGAACAGAGAACATAGAAAATGGAATAAACATAATTGGATCTCATGCTGATTCGCCAAGACTAGATTTAAAACCAAATCCAATTTACGAAGATAAAGGATTCGTATATTTTAAAACACACTACTATGGTGGAATAAAGAAATATCAATGGACAACAATACCATTATCAATTCATGGTGTAATTGCTAAGACAAATGGCGAAAAAATAGAAGTAAACATTGGAGAATCTGATGAAGACCCAATATTTACAATCACAGATTTATTGCCACATTTAGCTCAAGAGCAAATGCAAAAGAAATTAAAAGATGGGGTAGAAGGAGAGAACCTAAACCTATTGATAGGAAGCATTCCATACAATGATGAAAAAGTATCTGAAAAAGTAAAATTAAATATATTAAATATATTAAACAGAAAATATGGAATAGTAGAAAAAGACTTCTTAAGTGCAGAATTAGAGCTAGTTCCAGCATTCAAATGCAGAAGTTTAGGATTTGACGAAAGCTTAATTGCCGGATATGGTCAAGATGATAAAGTTTCTGTTTACACGTCTTTAACAGCTATATTAAATATAGAAAACCCAACAAAAACAGCAGCTTGCCTATTTGTTGACAAAGAAGAAATAGGAAGCATGGGAAATACAGGAATGGAATCAAATGTATTTAGCACATTCATGTCAGACGTACTAAATAAATTAGGAGTAAACAGACCAAACCTATTAGACAAAATGTTCTGCAACTCTAGAATGTTATCAGCAGACGTAGATGCAGGATTAGACCCAATATATGCATCAGTAGCAGACCTGCACAATGCTTCATTCTTAAACAAAGGAGTTGGAATAAGCAAATACACAGGAGTTGCCGGAAAAGCAAACGGCTCAGATGCAAACGCAGAATTTGTAGCATACGTACGTGGAATATTTGAATCAAACAACGTAGGTTACCAAATAGCAGAACTAGGAAGAGTAGACCTAGGCGGTGGCGGAACAATAGCATACATCTTAGCAAACAAAGGTGTAGACGTATTAGACTGCGGAGTACCAGTACTTTCAATGCACGCACCATACGAAGTAACCAGCAAATACGATGTATACCAAGCATATAAGGGATATGAAGCATTCTTTAGAAGCTAGGTACATTTTGGGGATACATTTTGGGGACGGAGAAAAAAATGTACAAAAAGAACTATTTAGAGTTTCTTACTCAAATAGTTCTTTTAAAACTTAAATATTTATTTCTAATATTAAATTATCATAATCGTATTTAATTTTAGCATTAAAAACTTCCTCTAAATAGCTCATTCTGCAAATGTATGGAATATCGTTCTTTTTTAGTGTGCTATCTGTATAATGAAATTTATATTTTTTTCCATTATATATCATGTATTTCTCAGAATGGTCTGTTATAACTTCTATATTATCTACATAATCCAGTATATTCAAAATATTAGCTTCATATTCCGAAATATTGGTATTATAAGTTGCATATCCAACAGAAATTGAAGTATGAGAGACTATCTTGCCATTAACTTTTAGCTCCAAGTTTTCAGGCTTATAAACATTGCGTAATTCTGGTTCTATATCTCTGAAATGCTTAGCATATCTATATTGAGCCTCTGAAATGAACTCGTCAAGATTAGAATGGGCAGTGTAACTTAAATCATAAGTCCAATCATCTTTATGAATATGACCAGCAAAATCAGAACTGTGATAATGTGGCAATTTTTTAGAAAGTTTTTTATCAATATATTTGTTTAAATTATAAATTTTTTCACAAGCATCAGGTAAACCGGAATAATTATTTATATCAATATTATAAGAATATCTAAAAAAGTTAGTGTCAAAGAGTAGAAAGTTTGTATCAAAACAATAAATTTCAGAATTATTTTTAACATATTCGGTAACATAATCTTTTATTAAATATTGTTCATAATCGATAGTAGCAGTAC
>ERZ779656.1461-NODE-1461-length-12562-cov-8.749660_pt1 | contig 12562 bp, 9 predicted proteins | sample MGYA00511102_ERZ779656 | MGnify/ENA primary metagenome ERZ779656 (study PRJEB29588, sample SAMEA2143980) | human gut metagenome | biome: human gut; feature: human-associated habitat; material: faeces | place: Denmark | collected 2008/2010 ... | reverse complement strand
GAAATTAAATCTGTTGATGTAGATTTTAAGCATTTTCGCCTTGCGTCCGCTGCCCGATCCGGATACGGACGGGAGTACGATCAAGGAGCGTTACAACGGCTCGGGCGCCCGCGTCATGGGCATCAATATCGAAGGCAAGGCCGCCTTCACCCGCTGGTTCGACCTGCAGGCCGGAATCACCCTTCAGCAGAGCCGCTACAAGGAACCGGAACAGTGGAGCGAAGATCCGGAGGTCGCACCGACCCGCAAGATGTTCCGCACGCCGAACACCTACGGCTACCTTACGGCTGAATTGACCCCCGTACGCAATTTGCAGGCAGCCATTACCGGAACTTACACGGGCAAAATGCTCGTGCAGCACATGGCGGGTTCGGGCACGCCCGTCGATCGGGCCGTCACGACACCTCGTTTCTTCGACCTGAACCTCAAAGTGTCGTACGACGTCATTCTCTATAAGGAGATCGCCCTGCAACTCCATGCCGGCATCCAAAATATCTTCAACGCCTACCAGAAAGACTTCGACCGGGGGGCCAACCGCGATTCGGGTTACATCTATGGCCCGTCGCTACCCCGCAGCTGGTTCGTCGGTGCGAAGATCAGCTTCTGACGGTCTGCCGGAAGCTCCGGCGGCTCCTTGCTTCGCCGGACAGGGAATATCGTTGTCGCTCATCCGGATCGACGGCATACGGAACTTTTTTGAAAATATCGCTTTCGGAAAGTCATGATATTTTCCGGATATAAACCGAACGGAGCTGCCTGGCGGCTCCGTTCACTCATGGCGGCCGAACGCCTTTAGGAATATATTGCATCGATTTGCACGAACCGTAAAACAATTTTACGGTTTTTCTCGTTTTTAATATATCGATCCATCCGTTAAAATTCGTATTTGCTGCGATTTTTGTTCTGTTCTCGAAACAGGGGTGGGTTGAATAACCGACATACGATCCCCATAATCAGATTTAACCCTGAATCGTTATGTTTAACTCCCGATCTTCCATCTCCATCTCGACGTTTCTTTCTTCACTGATTGGATCTATCATGCGCGGGCGACGCTCCGTCCGCTGCGGCCAAACGTGCGAGTACCGCAAGGCCAGACTCATCCTGACCCACGACCCGGGCGAAGAACTGTTTCTGGGGGCCCTTCATCCGGCTGCGGCTCTTTTCCGGGAACATATCGATATCCCCGAACTCATCGCCGAACATGCTACTTACCGCAGAGTGCTCGAGGAGGCCGGGGCGAGAGTGCTCACGGTACGTCAGATCCTGCTCGACGGAACCGGTGCGGACGGGAAACCTGCCGACCGGACCAAGCTGGAGAACCTGCGCCGCTTCGCGGCCGGTTTTCTCACCTTCGACACCCAGAACCTCTCTCCGGAAACAGCCGGGCAGCAGAAGGAGTACCGACAATCCATTCTCGCCAAGACATCGCCTCGGGACTTGGTTCGTATCATTCTGCGACAACCGATCATCCGACTGTCGGAAACGCAGATCAACACGGGGCTCAAGGCCGAATATTCGGAAAACCCCGTGATGAATCTCTTCTATACGCGGGACCAGTTGATAACTACTGCCAAAGGCGTCGTAATCGGACGCATGAACTCCCCGCAGCGGGAGAAAGGATGCGACATTCTGCAATTCTGCCTCGAAAAAATCGGCATGAAACCGTTACACCGCATCGATGGGGAGGGAGCTCATCTCGAAGGCGGGGATTTCTATCCGTTCGGCGATACGGCTTTCATCGGCTGCGGGATGCGCACCACGCAACCGGCCATCGATCAGCTCATGGAGCACGATTTGCTGGGCTGCAACCGTCTGGTCGTGGTCAAGGACCGGTTGTTCAGCCAGGCGGAAATGCACTTGGACACCTATTTCAACATTATAGACCGCAATCTGGTGACGCTCACAGCCCGGCGTATGACCACCGATCCGGATTCTCCGGATCTGTTGCTGGCCGATATTTATCTCCGAGGTGCAAACGGCGTCTATACCAAAACCGAAGAAGATGTCGGATTCGTCGAATTGTTGAGGAGCCGTATCGGTGCCGCCATCATCCCCATTTCCGAAGAGGATGCCGACCGGCTGGCGGGTAATTTCCTGACGGTCGGGTCGCGCCGTATCATCGGGGTAGCGGGCCAGTCCGAAGCCCTGCGGACCGAACTGAAACACCGAGGGGTGAAGGTCACCTGGGTCGGGCTTGACAACCTTTGCAAAGGCTACGGTGCCGCACACTGCATGACGCAGGTGCTTCGCAGACGGTGAAGACTGTCCTCCGACGTATGTAAAAAAGACACTCCGGGGAAGTGAAAAGTTTTTCCGGGAGCGACCGTTGTCGCAATGTTCCGAAAGAATATGGCCGCTGTTGCCCGGCAAGGAGCGAAATCGGTTGTTATGTTCCGTTCATACGGGTCAGACGGGAAACTTTCCGCTTCCGGATGCGGGTAAGTTTCTTATAGAATACGACTTACTTCCGACGAAATGTGCGGCGGAAGGCTCTTTCACGAAAAATCCCCGGTCGAAAGACCGGGGATCTGCTATCGTTGTCGGCAAACGCTTACAACGCCTTGATCTCGTGCAGCACCTGGTTGGTCTTGCGGACCGCAGCGGCCGATGCCTCGAATTTGGCAGCCTCTTCCTTGGTGAGGTCGAGTTTGACGATCTTCTCGATACCCTTGCGGCCGATCACGGCGGGAACACCGATACAGATGTCGTTCTGGCCGTATTCGCCTTCGAGGTAGCAGCAGCAGGGGACGATCTTCTTCTGATCATGCAGGATCGATTCGACCATCATCGAAGCAGCGGCGCCCGGAGCATACCAGGCCGAAGTGCCGATGAGTTTGGTCAGCGTGGCACCGCCGACCATCGTGCTGGCGACAGCCTCTTCAAGTTTCTTCTTCGAGGCGAATTGCGTCACGGGCACGCCATTGACCGAAGCCTTCGAAAGCAGCGGAATCATCGTCGTATCGCCATGACCGCCGATCACCATGCCGTCCACGTTGTTGATGTTGGCGCCGGTGGCTTTCGCCAGGTAACATTTGAAACGGGCCGAATCCAAGGCGCCACCCATGCCGATAATCCGGTTTTTGGGAAGTCCCGAAGCCTTGAGCGCCAGATAAGTCAGCGTATCCATCGGGTTGGCGACCACGATGATGATCGCGCGGGGCGAATATTTCACCACGTTCTCGATCACGCCTTTCATAATGTTGGCGTTGGTGCCGATCAGCTCCTCGCGGGTCATGCCCGGCTTGCGGGGAATACCCGAGGTGATCACCACCACGTCCGAGTTGGCAGTCTGCTTGTAGTCGTTGGTCACGCCGACGAGCTTCGTATCGAAATCCATCAGCGTAGAACACTGGTACATATCCAGCATCTTACCCTCCGACAGGCCCTCTTTGATGTCGATGAGGACCACTTCGCTCGCCACTTCGCGGCAAGCCATCACATTGGCGCAAGTAGCGCCCACGGCGCCCGCGCCCACAACTGTTACCTTTGACATAATGTTATAGTTTTAAGGCGAGTCCGACGTATTGATTTCGGATGTAAAACAAAAATACTGTCACAACAGAACACGTCGGACTCACGTTACGGTATCTTTTGATGCCGGATTCCATCCTGACACTCCCTGCCGACACCCGTCGAAAACGGGAGGCTGCGGGGTTCGATTTACATCGAACGAATATTAGCCGATCAACTCTTTGTACTGCGCGTCGGTAAGCAGCGACTCGCACTCCTTGGGATCGGTCAGTTTCACTTTGACGAGCCAACCCTCTCCGTAGGGATCGCGGTTCACGATGGAGGGATCGGCATCCACTGCAGGGTTGAACTCCAACACTTCGGCGCCGACGGGAATGAAAGCGTCGCTCACGGTCTTCACGGCCTCGATCGAGCCGAAGACGTCACCGGCGGACAAGGTTTCGCCGACGGTCGGAACATCGACGAATACGATGTCGCCCAACTGGCTCTGTGCGAAATCGGTAATGCCGATAAAAGCCTCACCGCCCTCTACGCGGCACCATTCGTGGTCATTGGAATACTTCAGATTTGCAGGTACGTTCATAATTTTCGGTATTTGAATTGGTTAAAATGAAATTTATTCGCGGTCTAAAATATCATTGCAAATATAAGGTTATTTTTCGTTCGGCCAACGTTATCCTGTTATTTTTTTAACACGCAGCCCGTCCCGTCCGTTCGAGCCGTCCGCTTCCCCTCGATAACGAACTCTATCTCCCGGAACAGATACCCTTCGGTACGGCCGTCGGGCAGCTCCAGCAGCAGCTCTCCCGAAGGGCGCACGCCCCGCAGCACGGCCTCCACTGTCCGGCCGTCGGGATAACGGTACCGATGCCGCTCTCCGAGCCGGTACATCCGCCGTCGGTAGTCGGCTTGCAGCGCCTCCCGATCCCCTTTCTCGAGTTGTTCGTACCGGGCGGCCAGACAGTCGCCCAAGCGGTGCAGTACCTCCTGCCGATCGTATTCGCAGCCAGTTTCGAGGCACATCGACGACGGGTTCGGCAACGACGGATCGAACCGGGTCTGATTGACGTTCACCCCGATTCCGACGATCGTACGCGACAGGCGGTCGCCCGTCAGGTTGTGTTCGATCAGGATGCCGACCAGCTTGCGGTCGCCCGCATAGATGTCGTTCGTCCATTTGATCCGGGCGTCGATGCCGTAACCGCCGAAAAGGTCCGTCAAAGCCAAAGCTACCGCTTCCGAAAGCAGAAACTGTTCCGAAACGGGCAGGAAACGGGGTTCCCATACCAGCGAGAACATCAGGTTGCGTCCCTCCTCGCTGCTCCAGGTATGCCCCCGCTGGCCGCGTCCGGCAGTCTGCCGCTCGGCGCAGATCGCATCGCCGTGTCCGTAGCGAGGATTCCGGGCCTCGTCGTTGGTCGAGGTCGTCTCTTCGAGAAAGTGATAACGGGTCCTGTGCATCCGAAAGGTACTATACCGAAACTCCGAAATCCCGGAGCGCCGCGGTGAGCGAAGTTTTCTTGTCGGTGGACTCCTTGCGGCGTCCGATAATCAGCGCACAGGGAACGCCGTACTCCCCGGCCGGGAAACGCTTGGGGTAGCTGCCCGGAATGACCACCGATCCGGCGGGGACGTATCCCTTGTACTGTTTGGGTTCCGCCTCCGTTACGTCGATAATATGCGTCGATCCGGTAATCACCACGCCGGCGCCCAGCACCGATTCGCGGCAGATGTGCGCCCCTTCGACCACGATGGCCCGGGAGCCGATGAAACAGTCGTCCTCGATGATGACGGGGGCCGCCTGCACGGGTTCCAGCACACCGCCCACGCCCACACCGCCGCTCAGGTGGACGCGCTCGCCGACCTGGGCGCAGGAGCCGACCGTCGCCCACGTATCGACCATCGTGCCGGCACCGACCCAGGCTCCGATATTGACGTAGGAGGGCATCAGGATCGCCCCCGGCGAAATGTAAGCTCCGTAGCGCGCCACGGCGTGCGGTACAACCCGTACGCCCAGCTCCTCGTAGCCGTGCTTGAGGTCCATTTTGTCGTGCCATTCGAGTTCTCCGGCCCGCATGGTGCGCATCTCCTGCATCGGAAAATAGAGCAGAATCGCCTTCTTGACCCACTCATTGACCTGCCATTGGCTCCGGGACGGATCGATGGGTTCGGCCGTTCGCAGGCGGCCCTTGTCCAGTTCTTCGATAACGGCGCGGACCGCCTCCCGCACACGGGACTCCGCAAGCAATGCCCGGTCGTTCCAGGCCTCTTCGATAATTTGTCGCAACTGATTGTCCATTCCTGTTTTTCGCTTTCGTTATTCCGGTTTCAAAGTTACAAAATTCTCCTGCGGATCGCCGGATGCCGGCAACTTTTTCGTATATTCTGCGAATATATGGAATGTTCGGACAATCTTTGCGAACAAACCTGCACGATTGCGCCGGACTTTTCGTATATTTGTCTTTCGAAACCCTTCAAATACTAAAATATGTTAAAACACGTTAAAATTACTTTGGCGGTTTTCTGTGCCGCTGCTGCACTTACCGCCTGTAAGTCATCTATGAAAATCAAACACCTGCCTTATCCCGATGCCGAGCGTACGGAAGTCGTGGATAACTACTTCGGCACCGAAGTCGCCGACCCCTACCGCTGGCTCGAAGACGACCGTTCGGAACAGACGGCCGCCTGGGTCGCTGCCGAAAATGCCGTGACGCAGAATTACCTGGATCAAATTCCGTTCCGCGAGGCGATGCGTGCCCGCCTGACCGAGCTGTGGGCTTATCCCTGGGAGGGAGCTCCGGCTAAATTCGGGGATTATTACTATTTTTACCGCAACGACGGACGACAGAACCAGGCCGTGCTGTACCGCCAGGCTTCGCTCGACGCCGAGCCGGAGGTATTCCTCGATCCCAACACGCTCTCCGAGGACGGAACGGTTGCGCTGTCGGGCATCTCTTTCTCGGAAGATGGCCGCTACCTGGCTTATGCGGCTTCGGCTTCAGGTTCGGACTGGAGCGACATTCATGTCATCCGTACGGCGGACAAGCAGCCCACGGGCGATATCGTAAAATGGGTGAAGCTCTCCAACGCAGTGTGGACACCCGACGAAAAGGGATTCTATTACAGTACGTTCGACGTTCCGGAAGCGGGCGTCTATTCTTCCCAGAACCAATATCAGAAGGTATATTATCACACGCTCGGTAAGCCTCAGTCTTCCGATCGTCTGATTCATATGGACACACAACATCCGTTGCGCTATTTCGCTTCCAGTGTCAGCAAGGACGGCAAGTGGCTTTTCATCACGGCATCGGAGGGTACGTCGGGCAGTGAGATCCTCTACCGAAAAAGCAGCGATAAGAAGTTCAAGGTGCTGCTTCCCGGCTTTGCCAACGACCACGAGATTATTCGCGCCGAGAACGATAAACTTTACGTGCGTACCAACCTCGATGCTCCCAACTACCGCGTGATCCGCATCGACCTGAATAATCCTTCGGTGATCGAGGAGATTATCCCCGAAAATCCGAAGAATATGCTTGAGATCGTCAGCAAACCGGGCGACTATATGATGGCTTCCTACCTGGAGGATGCCCAAAGCCAGGTTTACCAGTACGACTGGAACGGCAAGCTCATTCGGAAAGTCGAGCTGCCCGCCATCGGATCGGCAGTCGGATTCTCCGGTAAAAAAGGCGAAACGGAGGCCTTCTATTCGCTGACCAACTTCACGACACCTTCGACCGTTTACCGTTACGACCTCGCAACGGGCGAATCGACCCTGTATAAGCGTCCCGAAGTGAAATTCAACCCCGAAGACTACACTACGGAACAGGTGTTCTACACCAGCAAGGACGGCACGAAAGTCCCGATGTTCATCGTCTATCGCAACGGACTGAAGCTCGACGGCAACAACCCCTGTTACCTCTACGCTTACGGTGGGTTCCAAGTCAGCCTCGCGCCCTGGTTCAACCCGGCTGCCATTATGTTCATGGAACAGGGCGGCGTTTATTGCGTAGCCAACCTGCGCGGCGGCCTGGAATACGGAGAAGAGTGGCACAAGGGCGGCATGCTGGACAAAAAACAGAACGTTTTCGATGATTTCATCGCAGCGGCCGAATACCTCATTGCCAACAAATATACCTCGTCGAAGAAACTCGCCATCGCGGGCGGTTCGAACGGCGGCCTGCTGGTGGGTGCCTGCGAAGTGCAGCGTCCCGACCTGTTCGGCGTCTGCCTGCCGGCGGTCGGCGTGATGGACATGCTCCGCTACCACAAGTTCACCATCGGCTGGGGCTGGGTCGTAGAGTACGGCTCGAGCGACGACGAGGAGCAGTTCGGCTACCTCTACAAATACTCCCCGCTGCATAACATCAAGAAGGGCACGAAGTATCCTGCGACGCTGATAACGACTGCCGACCACGATGACCGTGTCGTGCCGGCTCATTCGTTCAAGTTCGCCGCCGAGATGCAGTACGCCCAGGGCGGCGACGCTCCGATCCTGATCCGCATCGACACCAAGGCGGGCCACGGCGCCGGCAAACCCGTCTCGAAGCGCATCGAAGAGGCTACCGACGTGTTCTCGTTCCTGTTCGAGAATACGGACACGCCTTACAAGACGGTCGAAACGAAATAATGCTATTCCGGTCGCATGTCCGAAACTTCGTTGAAAACGGAGTTTCGGAAGCAGCCGGGCCGATCCCGATGCGGGTCCGGAACCCGGCACGACGAAGTACCGGCCGATAACCATACTGTTTTATTGAGCGATGAAAGTTTACAAGTTCGGCGGCGCATCGGTCCGCAACGCGGACGGTGTGCAAAACCTGCTGAAGATCATCGGTGACGAACGGGATCTGTTCATCATCGTATCGGCAATGGGTAAGACCACGAATGCCTTGGAGAAGGTTTTCGAAGGGTTGCAGAAGGGCGACAAAGCCTTCTCGATGGAGCACATCACCGCGCTGAGGCAATACCACGCCGAAATCGTAAACGAACTGTACGGCGCTCCGACCCGGCTCGAGAAGATCGAACGGCTTTTCGGGGAGCTCGAACAGGTGGCGACCGAAACGGTCTATCGTCCGGAAGACGCCGAGCTGTGGTACGACACCGTCGTCGCTTTCGGCGAGCTGATCTCGACGACGATCATTTCGGAGTACCTCTCCGAACGGGGTATCGACAATTGCTGGCTCGATATGCGACGTTGCTTCCGCACCGAACAGCGACACAAGGACGCCTCGGTCGATATCGCCGCATCGCGGACTCTGCTGCGCAACGCCATGAAACAGTCTAAGGCCTGTATTTTCATCGGGCAGGGCTTTATCGGAGGTGCTCCGGACGGCACGACCACTACCCTGGGACGCGAAGGTTCGGATTACTCGGCAGCGGTGGCGGCCAATATCCTCGACGCGGAATCCATGTCGGTATGGAAAGATGTGGACGGCATCCTGAATGCCGACCCGAAGGTTTTCCCCGATGCGGTGCAGATCGCGGAACTGAACTACCTGGACACCATCGAGCTGGCTTACAGCGGGGCACAGATCATCCACCCCAAAACGATCAAACCGCTGCAAAACAAGAACATCCCGCTCTACGTGCGGCCTTTCGGGGACAAGCGAAAACCGGGCACGGTGATTCGCCGTATGTCGGCGCCGATCGAGGTTCCGATTCTGATTCTGAAGAAGGATCAGGTATTGCTGACGATCCGTTCGCGGGACTTTTCCTTCGTGCTCGAAGAGAAATTCGCGGCGATCTTCTCCCTGCTGGAGCGATACCGTATCAAGGTCAATCTGGTGCATAACTCGGCGGTGAACCTCAGCCTCTGCGTGGATAACTCCTGGCATATCGACGAGGCGATCCAAGCCCTCCGAAACGAGGAGTTCGACGTAATGAAGGTCGAGAACATGGAGTTGCTCACCATCCGGGGCTATAACGGCGATTTGATGGAGCGATATGCTTCGGGGCCGGAGGTTTTTCTGTTGCAGAGAACTCAATCGACGGCCCGTATTGTCCGGAAAAACCGGTAGTCCAACTTCGAAAAAAGACGCTAAAATAAAAGAAGAGAAGTGGGGTCGATGTTGGACGAATACAAGAAAAACATTAGAAAACCGAATCCGGAGGAGCTACGACTCATTAAGTTTTTGGTACAAAAGGCATCTTTGAATATGTCCGAGGGCTGGGAAAGATCTTTGACTGTTTCTTGTTTGAATGATGGAGGAATGGGCAGTATGAAATTATATATGTCTTTACCGCCGAAAGAAATAATATCAACGATTTTTGTCAGTGAGTGCTCTTTTAAGGATTCTGATGGAATAGATGTGTTAGCCTCATTATATCTCGATCAAGATCATGAGATTTGTGAAGTGGATATTTGGAAAGCTGATTTTTCTCCTTTGATAAGGATCTCTTCGGATATTAGCTTATAAAACGGAGGAACATGGGAGATTTGGGATATTCGAAGCATGCATTTCGTGTAAATGGTGAAACTTATTATCCTGGAAAATTATGAAAAAATTAATAATTTTATTGATCAGTCTTTTCTTCATTGCCTCCTGTGCCGTTGTAAAATCCAGCAGAATAGTTGGAAAATGTTACTTGGGTTATCCTTATCGCCAGATTATGGTATTCATTTGTATGCTGAGTTTTATGCCGATAGTACGTTTTTATATAGGTCAGCTGGCTGTTATGATATAATCGGCCATTGGTACATAAGCGGTGATACAGTGATTTTATCTTCGCCAAATTTCAATGTCGAAACTCGTCCTATTGATCTTTATATTTTTGCAGAAGAAGAGATTACAGATTGGCGTTTTCCTGATGAGTATTATAAATTTACGGATATGGAGGGTAATAGAGATGCATATATTATTAAAGGAGATACTTTATATCCTGTACTGAAAAACGGGAAGTCTCTAATAGAATATTTGTACGCAATACCGAAACCGGGCCCTGAATTAGGTCTATATAATAGAGGAATTTATTTTGGGCCGAAAAAAGATAAGTAATCTTTGATTGTTACTGCCGGACTTAATGTCCGGCAGTTTTCTTTTGTAGATTGGTGAATTTTATCTATCTTTCTACAAAGAAAAAATGTAATTATGAAACGACTAATAATTTTGTTAATCGGACTTTTCTTTATTGTTTCCTGTTGTAGTGTCAGGCCCGGCAAACTGACCGGTAAATGGTTTCGAAGTACAACTTGTGTAGATGATGCAAGAACTCCTGGATTATATGTTTACTTTTATCCTGATGGCGGCTTTTTGTACCAAATGGCCTATGCTGACGGAGCTACAGGTGCTTGGCGAATCGAAGGCGATACTGTTATTTTATGGTCTCCGGATTTCAGTATCGTGTTGGATAGTGTTTTGCTGCCGTACGGCCCACGCTGTTGGCCTAATTTGAATAAATATACAGATGCTACAGAAAATAATCAAAATTGTCGCAAACTAACTAATGAACGAAAAAATTTGCCTTGTTTTTAATCTGAAATTTTATGTATAAGGGAAAACGCCGCATTTTTTCGGCCCTTTCTCCTTAACCTTTATAGATACGATGCAATTCAATTCCACCGAATTATTTTACAAACTGCATCAGATAGTTTTCGCAAAATCCAGCTAACGGGAATTTCACCATCTCGTTCCGTCCGTCGGGTGTGGTGTATTGGAATAGGATTGTATCGGCTTTCACGTGGTAGTCGAACAAATTCACCTTTTCGCCCGTTCCCTCGATTTGTGCCTCGTTAGCCGTCATTGTGCCGATTATCCCGTCCATATCTTCGAGTTCGCATTTTCATCCAAATATGTATTGTCGGTTCTTTGTAAGGACAATTTCGACGGGTTTTGTAATGTCTGCCATATTAGGGGCAAACAAGTAGATAAATGTTTCGGGAAATATTTCGTCTTTGGGTTTTCCTACAAGCAGGACTATTCCCTCTGTTTGGCTCCATTTAACCGCCTTTTGGATTATCTGTTTATCCTCTCATGCGTCGGTCTTTCATTCAGTTTTAGGTTGTTTGTATCTGTTCATTTTAGCTAAAATTTAATTGTTATTTATCTTTTAAGATCGAGAAACGGTGCAAGGTCTTTTGCAGTATAAAGATAAGATTATTAGCGAAATAAACAAAATAAGAAAGTGACAAACTCTGCAAAAGGGTCTTATAGATTAACCTTTTCACAAAGTCTGTCACTCGGAATAGAAAGGACAAACTTACACAAACAGTTTAATTTATAGACCGTTTTCCAAAGTCTGTCCTAATATTTTGTCTTTTTTTATTTTATCCTTTTGTACGTTTCAGTTTCTTCAAATTTTTCGTGTGCATCCTCTCCACTACGGAATAAAACAAGTTGTGATTGAGATAGTTTCTTAATTTGAAAAACATTTTGAAATTCACCTGTTGATTCTGTCATTGTGAGTGTGTTGCCATTAACAGAATATGTGAAATGCATGGGCGAGCTATCATCGTTTTTATTATCTGAATAGTCGGTTTGCACACAAGTTCCATTTTCATTGAAAGTGTATGTCCAATAATAGTTGCCTTCTGACGTAAGGGGATATGCATCCGACCAATCATCTCGTGTACCATCGCTGAACGTCGCCCACCCTTCATAATAAGTAATCTGCCACGTTCCAACAATTGACGCATCCTTGTTGTCATCATCATCGGAACAAGCCGAGAAAGAAACTACCGCAAACATAGCGGCTACAATAAGAAACAACTTTTTCATAGTTGCAATAAGTTTAGGTTGTCGCCCAGCACCAACGCGACGGTTAATTTTTAGATTTAATTAAACAGAAAGCGTGGTGCTGAAAACTTACTTTTGTAGAGAGGCTCTGGTATGCCCTGCGATAAAATAAGCAACAACACCACGCCGTATCCGTAAAGGATATGACGCGGTAAGATGTTCGCCTATTCTCATCGCTTGAAATTTACCAGATTTCTCTACGAGAATAAGCTACACTTTCCGTGTATTCAATATGTTACTGCAAAAGTAGCATATTCAGCGGAAATTGCAAAACATCCTGCCCTTTCGGGTGCTGTTGCTGTGATTAATTGTGCAAAGTTCTTGAAAACAAAGTTTCTATCCAATAGTCGGGAGTATGGAAT
>ERZ779656.1445-NODE-1445-length-12689-cov-2.361168_pt1 | contig 12689 bp, 7 predicted proteins | sample MGYA00511102_ERZ779656 | MGnify/ENA primary metagenome ERZ779656 (study PRJEB29588, sample SAMEA2143980) | human gut metagenome | biome: human gut; feature: human-associated habitat; material: faeces | place: Denmark | collected 2008/2010 ... | reverse complement strand
TCTATCCAGCTGAGCTATTGGCGCATCAGTTGCTGACCTCAGTCAGCCTTTATATTATACCCATATACGGCATATTTGTCAACACTTTTTTGAATTTTTTTCATATTTAATTTTTAAAAAGTTTTTTCGGACAAAATCCGCCAAATTACGGCTTTCCGTATTTCTGAGCAAGTGCAAGATTCCTGTAATCGGGTTCAAATGAAACCTCTCTTATAAGCTTCACAAACTCAGGAAGTTGATACCGCTGATCTTCACTAAGCAATTCAATTTCTATTGTTGCCCTGTCATTCCAAAACGGATAAACATCAAGTTCGCAGTAGGTGCTGTTGTCAACAATGCAATATCTGTCTTTACTGATGACGCCTGTAACATACTGCCTTTGAGCAAGGTACGAGTCGTATTGTTCTTTTGAAATATAATTTTCAATTTCAATCCGCTTAATATCCGATATTTTGATTTTTACAGTTTTGATATATACAGCCTTGTCACCCTCTCCCCTTTTGCGGATTCTGAAAGATCCCGCCTCGGGAGTAGTGAGGTATGCCTGTGTAATAGGAATTCTGCGACAGGTTTTTATGCTGTTCAAAAATTCAATATCAGGATATTCAATCAAAAATTTTCTTTCAATTTCAAGCGGTTTCGGAATTCCGAGAAATGCGACAACCTCCTTGAGAAGTCTTTTCAGCTTAGTATCAAAGTCGGTCGAATTATCAATAATTCTCAGATGCGGTGTGCCTGTCCACACAGCCATAACATCTGTGTCAACTTCTCTTGCTTTTTCAAGACTTTCTTCTCTGCGGAAAATATTGGTTTCTTTTCCGTAATACTCTTCAGCACCGTCTGCAGAAGTCACAAGATGAAATACTGCGTCATAAGAGCTTCGTATTACATCTTCATTCAAATTGTGGATACCTGCATACTTTGCAAACTCATCTTCCGTAACATATGCTCTGCTGTCAAGCAATCCTCTGTCAAAAAGCAAAACCGCCTTTTCGCAATCCATATTTTTGGCAATTTGCGTTTTTTCATTCTCCTCAGCAAGCTGAATTTCAAACAGTTCTCTGTGAAATTCATAGGAACCTACATTTTCGGGGGTTTTGCCCTCACTAAACAATCTGCTTGCAACCTCACCGATTGTAATTGTAGGAATATTAAGCTTTTTAAGCTCTTCGCTGATATATTTCAATGCGGAAGTCTTGCCACCGCAAGGTCCTCCCGTCAATACTATTTTTACAACTTCAGCCATAAAATCACCCATGTAACTTATTAAATTAAGTATATATCCCAACAGCAATTTTTTTATTCTGTAGAAGAACATTGTTGTTTGTTTTTGCCCTTTAAAAGATAATATCAGCAAAATGAAAGTTTCTTATGCAGTAAAATTCATATTATACATTAAAAAGCGTATAAATTATCATAAAAACGGTGAAATATGCTGTTATAACATTGACAAGTAGCGTGTTAAAGTGCTAAAATATGTGTATAACCAATGAGGTTTTTTCTTATATTGAAAGGAAGTATTTATGATGGAAAAGCAGAATATTGACTGGGCAAACATTGGCTTCGGTTATATGCCCATCGGTGAAAGATTTGTAGCTAATTATAAAGACGGTAAGTGGGACAACGGCGACACCACAATTACTATCAGCGAATGTGCAGGCGTTTTGCAGTATGCTCAGACTTGCTTTGAGGGTATGAAAGCGTACACTACCTGTGACGGCAGAATTGTTGTGTTCAGACCTGACCTTAACGGACAGAGAATGGAGGACAGCTGTAAGCGTCTTGAGATGCCTGTATTTCCAAAAGAAAAGTTTGTTGAGGCTGTTTGCAATGTTGTTAAGGCAAATGCCGATTATGTTCCTCCGTACGGCACAGGCGCAACACTTTATATTCGCCCGTATATGTTCGGCAGCGGTCCTGTAATCGGTGTTAAGCCGTCGGCAGAATATCAGTTCAGAGTATTTACCACTCCTGTAGGACCTTACTTCAAGGGCGGTGCAAAGCCTATTACAATTAAGGTTTCAGACTTTGACAGAGCTGCTCCTCACGGCACAGGTCACATCAAGGCAGGACTTAACTATGCAATGAGCCTTCACGCTATTGTTACCGCTCATGCAGAAGGTTTTGACGAAAATATGTATCTTGACGCCGCTACAAGAACTAAGGTTGAAGAAACAGGCGGTGCTAACTTTATTTTTGTAACAAAGGACAACAAGGTTGTTACTCCAAAGTCTAACAGCATTCTCCCCTCAATTACCCGCCGCTCACTTATGTATGTTGCTGAGCATTATCTTGGTCTTGAGGTTGAAGAAAGAGAAGTTTACTTTGATGAAGTTAAGGACTTTGCAGAATGCGGTCTTTGCGGTACAGCTGCCGTAATCTCACCTGTCGGCAAAATTAACGACCACGGCAAGGAAATTTGTTTCCCGAGCGGTATGGATGAAATGGGTCCGATTACAAAGAAGCTTTACGATACACTTACAGGTATTCAGATGGGTAGAATCGAAGCTCCCGAAGGCTGGATTAAGGAAATCAAGTAATCAATTTTATACATATAACAAGACGGTCTGCAAGAACAGACCGTCTTTTATTTGCAGTTTTTAATTATATTGTTGTAGGCAACATCCACGGCACACTCATCTATATTGCAATGCAACACATAAAATTTTGTATGACGAATAAGATTATCGAGATTTGAGAGCAAAGACATTCCGTCTGACTTATTCACAAATTTGACAGTTGATTTATAGAGTCTTTGTACAATCTCATTTGTGTCGGGAATTGTAACAAAATTATCGTCTGAGCGTTCTATGAATATTATAGCGCCTATGGGAACGGTTTCGTTGTTAGCAATTCCGCTTCCGCCGTCAAACGGAGTTCCGCAGCATAGCGGGACTTCGTTTTTAATTTTCACAACAGGCTTATCGTCATTGAGAATATGAGCTTTTGAGCCGAATCTTTTCAGCCACATCTTTGTATGAGTGGATTTGCCGACGCCTGAATCGGCGGAAAACAAATACGCTTTTCCGTCAAAAACAAGTGCTGAGGAATGCACAAGCATAGCGCCACGGTGAATTATTTTGCGGTTAAAAATTGACGCCGTTGCAAATTCTTCGGCTTCATCAATGGTTGAACCTTCAACCATACGGCTCAACAGGGAATTTAAGTATGAGTCAGACGGTATTGCAGAAAAATCTGCACTTCTCTCCCCTTCATACAAAAACGGTTCGCACAATTTTTTTAAGTAATCAAATTTTGGTTCAATTTCAACGATAAAATCAGCTATTAAATATTTTGGCAAAGCGTCCTCCGAAATAAAACAGACTCACAAAAAGTGAGCCTGTTTTTTTATTGGTTAGTTTAAATGAACGATAAACTTCTGAATTTCCGTTGCGTCAAATACTGTGATGTCACCGTCTTTGTTATAATCGGCAAGATGTTTTTGTTCTGCCGAAAGTTCAACAATACCGACAACATACTTCTGCACAAGAGTTGCATCTAAAATATTAATCCCGCCATCCATATTAACATCACCGACATCATAAGCAGAAATGCCCTCAAACGGAATATTGTTAGCCTTTGCATATTCCTCAGCATAAGAACCGTAACTTCCCTTGATTGTTACAGAAGCAGTTTTTCTGAACGCAGACCTGGAAATTTCAGTAACAGAAGACGGAATATAAACAGACTTCAAAGATGAACATTCAGAAAACGCATAATTACCGATTTTGTTTACTGTGTCCGGAATAACAATAGATTCAATTGACGAACACTTATAGAACATCTGTGCGTTTATTAAAGTTATTTTTGAATTAAGATCAACTGATTTTAATGAAGTACATCCTTGAAAAAGGCAGATACCAACATCCGTACAATTTTCAGAAAGCTTTGCAGACAAAAGATTTGTTGCGTCTGCAAAAGCACTATCGCCAACCTTAGTAACAGTGTTTGGCATGGTTACAGAAGTTATTGTTGTATTTTTTGAAAAAGCAAAAGAATCAATTCCTGAAACGGTCTTATCCAAAATTGTTTCGGGAATAGCAACATTAGAATTTGAATTATCATAATCAGAAACGGTAATAGTGCCGTCACTATTTTTTAAAAATATGAAATGATCAAATTCATAATAAGTTTCTGCAAAAAATGTTGTAATACCAATTGCAGCTAACAAAACCACTGTAACGGAACACACAAGAATTTTTTTGAAATTTTTCATAATAGTTCCTCAATTGTACATATGGGGCAAACGAAAAATATTTGCCCCATAAAAATTTAATATTTAAGCCTATTAAGCAAAGGGTTCATCACCGTTTTCAGGCATTACGCCGCCATTTTCAGTAATCGTTCCCTCCGGATCACTGTAATTGACCTTAGCAAGTATAGATTCGAATGAGAATTTCACAATTTCGATTGCAGGTTCGATATACTGTTTTTTCATAAATTTCTACCTCCCCACAATTACTTTTTTGTCTCAGAGTTGCCGATGTCATAAAGGTTAAAGTAAACTTCGTTGGTAATTTTGAAAGTACCTCCACGTGCATTACCGCTTTCGTCAACCTCATACACATAATAGTATGCCTTCATAACATAATTTCTGTATGCCTGAGTATTCTTAAACTTAACATAGTAGTCAAGTCTGTTCTTATTGTTATAACCTGAATTATTAATTTCAAACTTATAAGCAATATTGCTAACGTTCTCTGCATTTTTATACTTCACGCTGGAAGAATTACCTGTGGCAAGGTTTTGAATCTCATTGGATGAACTATTGAATTTAATATCTGAGTAATCAACAGTAGAACCTACAGCGCCAAATGTACCGCCGTTTTTAACTTTATCTTTTGTAACTTTAGCATTCTGATTAAGTTCTACGATGACACCCGTTTTGTATTTAGATGACTGATTAAGAAGTTCAGCGTCAGGTGACATAAATGCAACTATAAAGTCAGCATAGAGATAGTCGTAGTTAATACCTGCCTCTGTGTACTGCTCACGAGTATATGTCGCATTACCGATAGAGATATAGGACTCACTCGTACCACCGTAAACAGGTGTTACAATAAAGTTGTCAGTAACTCTGAGATTAAAATACTGTGAATAGCATCTTGCAATTTCACGTTTTGTATTATCAGAAACTACAGACCAATAGAGGAACTTTTTGCCGTTAACTTCTGCTGCTGTTTTGTAGAAGTCGCCTGTATCACTATTCTTGATATAGGAATTCAAAGCGAGCTCGTCGATGTATTCAGGTGCAAAGTCGGTTTCATTATCCTTATAATACTTTAAACTTACTTTAAACTTCTTATCGGTCTGAATACCGTCGAGAACTACATTTGTACCGTTAATTGTCGTAGTCTGCTGTGCGATACTCCAGAGACAATCTTTATGAAGGTCATCAATAGCAGGAGCATTATCCATAATAAGTTTCTGATGATCATGGTTATTAGGATCAATAATATAAGCATTTTTAGCGGTATTATAATAATTATCGTCAAGCTTAACCTTTACTGTATAAACTCTGTCCTGATCAAAACGGTTCTTATATCTGTAGTTAAGCACAGCATCACCTGTTACAGGAGAAATATCCGAATAGTAGTTAAGAGCCATAGTAACCTGGTGACCGCTTGAATCGAACAAATCGGAGGGTTTCACAGTAAGCGGAAGTTCAACAGTTCCTGTCTTTCCTACATAACTATCCTCTTCACCACCAAACGGCTGATACTTGCCATTTTTATCCTTATCATAGAAACTGTAAAATGTATTATTGCCTGCACAAACTGTTTTGAGTTTAATACTAATGGATTTATCACTCTGTACAATCGGAATAGTGATACTGCCTGTCGTATAATCATATGTAGTTGTTTTACCATCCTTGTCAGTAAGGTCAACTTGTATATAGTATGTGCCACGACCGCCAAGTTTATCGGGACCGTCATATGCTGTATGCGAAAGTACAAGCTGACCGCTGCCGATTTCGATATATCTTGCAACAAACTCTGTGTAAGCACCTGTTACAAGCTCAATTTCAGACATAGCGTCTTTATCGTACTCAATATAATTACCGTCTGCGTCTATTGCATACCAACCTTTGAATAACCAAAGGCTTGAAGAAGATGCGGTAAGAACAGCATCTGTTGCGTTCAACGGAAATTCATATGATGTTGCGTCATTAATAGCAGCTTTAACACCTGTTTTCTTTCCTATAAAGCCGGTGTTTTCAGTATTTGTGTTTGTGTCCTTTGTAAAACTTGTACCGTGGTCTGTACTGAATTCTACGCTTGTTTTGAGTGTTACCTTAACATCGTCAGCCTTAGTGTAGTACCAACGACCGTCAACACGAATACCGTCGTTTGTGGAGTTGTTAGAAGTTGCCGCAGTCATTTCAGACTCATAACAAATCTTAGTTTCAGCACCCTTATAATCCTTGAGGGCATTCCAAATTGTGTTTGTGCTGCCTTCGGCAACATCCTCATCAGTTAAAATAAAGTCATTAGGGTTGCCCTGTACAATAAATTTACCATCTTTATCGAATACATACCACTCGGTTGACCAAACGCCTACTGTAGTTTGCTGGTTACCTGTTGAAACAACATATAACTTTTGAGTCTGTACAGGGTCAAGATCGTAACCAAGAACATCTGTTCTTTTATCTGATTTTTTATCTGAGAAGTAATTGATGAAGTCGTCCCAGCCATTATGAGCTTCCCCGTAAGCTGAAATGTCGATTTTTGTGCCGGTCTTATCAGGAGCATTAGTCGCATTTTTAAGAAGTGAAGACTGGTTTGAAGTACCTGTTCTGTACTTTACATCGAACATGATTGTATCATAGCCCTGCTCTGCAAGTACAGCAAAGTCCTTATAATCATATGACTGGTTGTTCGCAACTTTTCCGTCAGCACCTTTTGCACCCTTGAGAGTTTTATGAAGGCTTTCAAGACCGTAGCTGTTAATTGTCATACCTGAAACAGAATATGGCTTAGTTTTGTCATTGCCATAACCAAATTGTTTTTCTCCGTTAGCGTAGTAATACTTTGGAACTTTGATATAGAAAAGTCCGTCCTTGTTTTGGAGCATTGGCTGTCCCGGGTAGGCTGACGCATTAAATGCGTTGTCATTGGCAACTAAATCAGATTTGTAATAATAGGTATAAAGAGCTACCGTATCGCCCCATTTACCTTTAAGCTCATCAGCGTTTACATAGAATGTGATGTAGTCGCCTGCCTCTTCAATTTTAGTGTTGAAATAAACAGGTGTGATTTCAATATCAGTATTTGTACCATCTATTGTATAGCTTGCAGAGTAAACACCGGGTTTGGTCTGCTGTGCAGGAACAGTTTTACCGTTTACGCAATAAGCATAAACATAGTAGCCTGCTTTTTTATAAGCTTCATTAACGGTTGTCTGAACAGTTATGATTGAACCTTCAACAGCCATATATTTTGTATAACCGTCATTTTCCAAACCTGTTGGATCAATTACACCGCTTGTAACTTTTGTTACACCATAATCCTTTGAACCATTCTCGGCAATAGTACCGTTTTTAGCATAAACGCTGTATGTAAGTCTAAGCGACGGGTCATCAGCAAGGTAAACTGATTTTTTGTTAGCGTCATATACTACATAACGAGAACTTCCTGAAAAATTATAGTATGGATTTACAATTTTACCTTCAAACGATTTAACATTTGATGAATAAGCGTTGCTGTAATTATCTTTGGTAAGGTAGAAAGAAGTATTACCACCGGCAGTACTTTGTATGTATTTGCCATCACTGCCTTTAACTGTAAATGTAACATTATTACCAACAGGTATAGATGAAACATAAACATCTTTTTCAACTTTACTCATTGCAGAAAGGAAATTACCATTACCATCAACAACGGTGAATGAACTGTCAGCAAACATCGCCTTGACAATTGTTGTACTGTCAACACGGATTTTGATTGTTGGATCATTTACAGTTCCCTCAGTAACAGTAGCACCAGAGATACCCCAGCCGGCAAAATCATATTCACCTTTACCTTCTGCAGTAAGAGTAACAATTGTGCCTTCCATTACATGTGCAATTTTATTATCAGTAATTGTACGGGAAGAAGTAACATTACCGATAGTTGAATCATAATTAAGAGTTACATCATAATAAGCCTTTGGAGTAATTACAGGCGTAACAGTAACATCATACTCCGGCATATTGAATGAAAAAACGCCGTCGCCGTTTGACGATACATTAACGCTTGCCTCTGAACCATCATTTTTTGTAAGCTTAAGACCGCCGGGCTTATATTCTTCGTTAGAAGCAGTAAGTTTTACCTTTACAACAGAATCAGCCGCAAACTCAGTATTCGCAACATCAGATGAATCTGTAATTGTCATAGAATCAAGGTTAGCGACACCCGTTATGTAAGGAGTTACTGTATACTTAACAGCATCAGGAACTTTTACAAGTGTCAAATTCCAGTCATCAGTTCTGTCAGTAGTAGTATCATCAGTGAACTCAAAAGTATACTCACCGTCACGCTCAGCGTTAAATTCAGCAAGATCATTTTTTTTATCATCAGTATAGTTATCATACTTGTAAAGTTTGGCTATATCCCCCTCAACTGTAAGAGTGCCGGCACTCTTATTAAGGTAATATTTCTGTTCAACAGTATTGTATACACTGAGTTTGTGTGTACCCTTTGTGAAATTGAGAGTTATAGAATATTTATTACCAAGCCTTGTAAACGGACCGAGTTGCTTGAACTCTGAACCCTCACGCAACTGAAAGGCAGAAGTTTCCTGTGCTGCAACCGTTACGGGTGCAGAAAGGTCGGATTCTTTATAATTTACAGTACCAGTAGGAACAGCCTTTACTGTGTATGAACCTGATTCGGTTACTGTAAAAGAACCTGTTGCATTGCTCTGAGGTGTTTTTGTACCGTCTTTATAAAGTTCAAATGTCACACCATCAGTCGGATAGGCATTTGTATTCTTAACAGAAACAGTTACGCTCCCACTCGATGTTATTACACCGCCATTGGAAACCTCAATTTCAGGAGTAACAAGCTGTGTTTGTTCAACAGAAGTAATTGTAAATGTATCGGTATCGGCAATGTAATATACCTTACCGTCAGTGAGAACTGTTTTAAGAGTGTGTTCGCCGTCTTTATACGCAGATACATCAAGTGTATATGTCTGAGCAGATGTTGATGCCTTAATATCGTTACCTGTGTCAACAAGAACATCGTCAACATAATACTGAATGTACAAATTCTTTTTATCATATGCAGCCATTTTACTGCTTGCAGTAGTTGTTAAAGTAACAGAACTTGCAGAAGACTTTACGATTGTATAGGAAGAAAGTGTTGTAGGAGCTGTTGTGGCAGAAACATAATTATTTTGACTACTGTCGCCATAAAATAGTTCACCACCTATTGCACCCGAAATCTTATCATTATATTGACCCGCCCAAGGATCTTTGCCATTACCGGAAACATTATTAGAAATATATGTGTAAGATTTCACTTTTGAATTTGGAACAGAAACATAAGCATAACCATCACTGTTTTCGTACAAAGTGGCGTTAATGACATTTGATACTCTTCCGTCAGTCAAAGTTCCGTCAGTCAAAGCAACTTTACCGTCACCACCGCTATATGCTTTAATGTAAAACATAACATTTGTTCCGTTGAGAACTTCAGTAGGAGCGGCACCTATTGTTGCTTCGCCACCTGAAGCTGAATTTGATTCAGTAACAGTAAGGTAGTTGTTTTGACCTTTAGGATAAACCTTAAAAGTAACATATCTTTTTGTAGGTGTAAATTTAATTTTTAAATTTTCAGAAATGTCAGCATAATTCTCATAGGTAGAATAATTCTCATTCCAACTAAGCTTAATTTCATTTCCTGCAGCAAGCGGATATATCCCACTTGCATCGTATGCACCGCAAACAGCTACTTTACTACCATCATCAGCACGAAGAGTAAAGTAAATATCATTTGTATTATTTTTTGTATCATAAAGGAACTCAGCTTTATCGGAATTAGAAGTAAACTCAGTTTTACTTTTTTCCCATGAAAGGGAGCCGTCAGTTTGAACACCAAGCAGCTTTCATTCTTGAATAGCCGCATTAGCCGTTGTGATCGTGCCGTTGAGCATGGTGGAGAAAATCATCAGTAAAGACAAAATCATGGACAATGAGCTTTTTCCGACACGGGAAAGTTTTGTTTTCATAATATTACCTCCATAACCTAATATTTTGGTTTTGGGAAAGTGGCATTAAAACTTTTACCGCCTGACCAACGGTGGAACACAAACAACAATGCGTGCTGTGCAACACAAGCAATAAATTGCGACATTTGAGTGATAACTGCAATATCTTGTGCAACAAAGGGATATTCCAGTCAAAATAGGAACACTAACCCATATATTTATACTTTAGATTATATCATTTTATAGTTAAATTTTCAATCATCGAAAAGAAAAATCTCTTGTTTGTATGTTATTATAATTTGAGGACAATATTTAGCAATAAATTTGTCTAAATGACAATTAAATTTTTATATTGCACAAATGATTACATTTTAATTTAGTTATAATAAACAATAAGTTTAACATTACTTATAATAAAAGCAGATTTTTTAATACCGACTCAGCAATAAAAAAACGACGCAGGCCTTTTTGGCGAAAAAAATCGGTGAAAGCAAAATTACATTGCTTTCACCGAAATTTAATCACCTAACTTTACAGACCGTAATTATACAAGCCCTACAACTGCTTTTTGAATGAGAGTTGCATCCTTAACATCAAGCTTACCGTTCATATTCGCATCAAGAAGTGTGTTCTGAAGATCCGAATATTCTTCAACACTAGCTACAGACTTTTGAACGGCTGTTGCAGACTCTACAGACAGAGCATCGGCAGAATTGCTGTTATTGAGTAATTGACCAATCATATACTTCTTATCGTCAATATTAGTAAAGCCAAGAACACTGTCTTCTGGAGTGCCGTTATAAATAAGATGTCGTGCAGAATGGAAATAATTGCGCTTCATCTGATCTAACTGTGTCTTACCCGACGTGAGTTCAACAGCAGTTACTTCTGTGTTTGAGGAAGGCGCAATGTCATCAACCGCAAAGTAATATGTTTTGCCGGCCTCGAGTTTAGCGGAAACTTTTGCGTTAAGCTTTGTACCCGAGGTTTTGAAGCTTAGAGTTGTTGTTTCACCGTTTGTAACTGTGATTTTTTGTGTGTACCAGCAGAATGTCAATGTACCTGTGTATGATGTACCAAAGTTATCATCATTACTTGTTGACGCTTTGTCAGGTCTTGTCATTTCTGTTGCAGCTGCTCCGTTTACTGACATTGAAACTTTATACATATACGAACGAGCTGACTTAAACTTGATTGTAGCCTCACCTGTTGAAGTTTGGCTAATATCCGCTGTTATCTTAAGTGTACCATCTGTTGAGGCGGTAAATGTAGCCGGATTGTCAGTTTTATTTGATGACGCATAAGTAATTGTGATTGTATCATACTTGTAACCGCTGTTAACATTAAGTGTAACAGTAAAGTCCGTATCTTTCTTCATTACAATATCAGCATTTGTATCCATTATTGTCGTTGTGGTTACGGCACCCCTATTATTTGTATATTCAACAGCTACCGACGCATTTTCTACAAAAGGTACTGTTACTGTAACTGTTTCTACTACAGGAGTTGTCTGTTCTACCGTAACAGTTACCGCACCGTCATCTGATGCTGTAAATTTAGCCGGATTTTCCGAAGAAGTAGCAGTACCGTATGCAATGCTCTTGAGTTCATAATCGGCAATAGGGGTTACTGTTACAGTAAATTCCGTGCCTTTCTGCATTGCCAATGTTGTATCATCTGTAATTTTGGCTGTTGCAGATGTCGCTTTGTCATCGGTGTAGCTGACATTAATTGTTGCATTACTTAGCTTTGTAAAAGCAACATTAACCGTATCAACCGCTACTGTTACTGCGATGTCTTTTACACCTTTAACGGCTTTAATCTCCGCACCGTTATTATAGCTTACATTGTTATAGCTGATATTGCCAACCTTGTAACCCTTTGCAGGAGTTACATTAACAGTGAACGAAGATCCTACTTCGATATCAAATGTTCCCGATGTGTATTCCTGTCCGACGGCTGTTACTTTTACAGTCGCGTTATTAACTGTAGGAACTTTAATTTTTACGGTTTCGGCAGTAGAACTACCATCAGTTATGACAACATTCTTTACACCGTCAAATTCAATTGTAACACTATTAAGTTTATAATACGAAAAACGGAAGAAATAAATCTGGCTATACTCTTGTGGCCCTTTATCAGAGATATTACTAACAGTACTATTGATGGAGTACTGACTCTTATCGTGCCATAACTGAGAATTAGATGTAGGCTTATTAGGTGAATCATTGATAGCAAAGTACTGATTTACTCCATCATTTTGATACTTTAAATTCAGTTGTGCTACATACTTACCATTCACAAGTTCCATTTTAATTTTATTATCTTCAGACCAACTTGATATATTGTCAAAATTACTTCCTATATCAGAATAAAAAAGATAAAAAGTTTTCGACTCTCCTGCCTTAACAGCAGCATTTCTCATAAAATCCGTTTTCCTTGAGTTCCTCTAAGTTTTCTCCAAGCCTGTAAACGAATCTGTCTATCAGTTCCTTGAT
>ERZ779656.1443-NODE-1443-length-12691-cov-2.930199_pt1 | contig 12691 bp, 10 predicted proteins | sample MGYA00511102_ERZ779656 | MGnify/ENA primary metagenome ERZ779656 (study PRJEB29588, sample SAMEA2143980) | human gut metagenome | biome: human gut; feature: human-associated habitat; material: faeces | place: Denmark | collected 2008/2010 ... | reverse complement strand
CGGAAGACTGGGCGCTGAAAGGAAGTTATAAAATCAGCAAGCCGATTGGCTGGCGCTGTGCGATGCAGTATCAGGGCGATGTGGTGATTATTACCGAAGACGGTTATATTCCGCTGGCCAAAGCGTTGCCGCTGGAACGAGCCAATGCCTCGCAAATTGCCTTCAGTGACAAAATCCGCGGGCTGGTGCTGGAACGCGCCAAAAGCAACCGGGACAAGGAGGGTTGGCAGTCAGTTATCTATGGCCGCGGCGGTTATGCGATTTTTAATGTTCCAGCTGCGAATCAGTTTGAGCAGCATGTTGTCAATTTGAACAACGGCGCCTGGTGCCGGTTTACCAATATCCGCGCGTTTTGCTGGGGATTGTTTCAGGACCGGGCTTATTTTGGTTCGGACACCAGCGTTTTTCTGTTTGACGAAGGTTATTCTGACAACGGCAGCCATATTTTAGGCGAAGTTCAGCAGGCTTTCACCAGTTTGGGAACGCCGAACTTGAAAAAAATACAGCTGCTTAACCCGCGCACCAAGTCTTCAACGCAATATGCGCTGGTGATTTATACGAATATGGATTTTGAGGAGCGCAAGGTTGGTTATCAGGAGAATATCGGCAGTTCCGGCATGACTAAGTGGGACGTGGCGGAATGGAGCAGTTTGGATAATCCGATCGGCACCAAGTGGGCAACGCTGCGCGGCAAAATCCGCAGTCAATGGATTGCCAACTCGGCAACCGGCTTCAAAGCCAGCATTGTTTTCAAGACCAAAACCAGAGGCAATTTGATTGAATGGTATGACACGGGGGTTCGTTATGAGCAAGGCAGCGGCATTTTGTAACATTATCCCGGACAGGGACGGCGCGGTGGCAAGCTGGGTTTGTGCCGGTTTGGGCATTCGCCGCGACGAACTGGGCGAATGCTTGGCTCTGGGGTTTGTTTTGGGGAAACGCCCAATTGGCGGGTTAATCTATCACGGGCTGCAAGACGGTTCGGTGTGGTGGACAATCTACACGGTGGATAAGCGCTGGTGTACGCGCAGAGTGTTGAAGGTGGCGTTTGGTTTGGCCTTTGATGCTTTGGGATGTCATCGGATTAATATTATTGTGAGCAAAAGCAACGTGAAAAGTCTGAAGCTGGTTAAAGGTCTCGGATTTGTTCAGGAGGGGATATTGCGGAAATATCGCGGTTCCGGCGAGGATTGCTATATTTTCGGAATGTTAAAATCAGAATGTAAATGGAGAATTGAGAAATGAGTTTAGGTGGTCAGAGTACAAAAATGAATCCTGGCATATTGTCTGGGTTAAATTATTTGAACAGCGTTGATACCAGCGATTTTGACGCGGTTAACAGCAATTTTCAGGATTTAGCAAAACAGATGAGTGAAAACAGCAATCTGGGCAATTGGAACTGGTCGGTCGATGGGTCGGACGAAGCCCGGCAGCGGGCAGAGGCGGCAGCTTTTCAATCTTATTTGGATAAGACGGCGCCGATTTACGAACAACAGACGGATGATTTGCAGACCAGACTGATTAATCAGGGACTGACGCCGGGAAGTGAAGCCTATCAGCGTGCCATGACGGATTTGCAAAACAATCAGAATGATGCAACCAATCAGGCGGCTTATAACGCGACATTGGCCGGACAGAATGCTTTCAGCCAATCGCTGAATGACCAGATAAATGCCGGAAACTTTGGTAATCAGGCGGTTTCAGGGGCGACTGACCAGATTTGGAATCTGTTGTCAAACTCAATGAGCAGCTATGACAAAAATATGGCAATGGCTAATTTGCTTACAAGTGGTTATAATCAGCAGCAGGCAGCTAAACGGGCAAATGCTTCTACTGTTAATGATTTTATATCAAATGTTTTATCCGCAGCAGCGGGAGCAGCCGCCAATTCGGGAAAAGCAGCGGGAACAGCAGGAGCAGCGGGATAATAAACGGGGGGGATAAATAATGCAAAGAAGACAATTTAACAGCGATCAGGCAATTGTTAACACGATGAATCAGTTTAAACCGCAGGCGGTGAGCAGTATTGATTTGGCCGGAGCTTTGGAAAACTATAATGATGCTTATAATAAAGCGCAGGATAGGCAAAAACAGCAAGATTTGGCTGATGCCTTGATAGGCGGAGATGAAAAGCAGATTAACAGTGCTATGGCGGCTTATGATCCAAAACTGGCTGCAAGTTATCTGTTGCAAAGTAAACGTTTGGATGCTGATTCTGTTAATAATGACTTGGACCGTCAAATAAAGCAGGCACAGTTGGCTAATTTGTTAAATCCGGTATCTAAACCCACGGATAAAATCCAGAATTATGAATATTTTTCTAAAATATTCGGACCGGATAAAGCTGCTTTGATGGTCAGCCCGGGAAGTGAGGCTATAGGTGGCGCTTTGGTTAATAGTTCGGGATTTGGAAACTGGGGAAAAGCAGGTCAAAAAGAAGCAGATAAAATTTTCGCCAAAGATTATGCAAATAATGAAATATCTTTGAGAAATAATGAAATCGGTATTGAAAACTTAAGAAATACTTATCGGCAAACAGTTGAAAACTTGCAAAAAGCTCAGTTAGGATATGGAAAAAGCGTATTAGCCGGCGCATTTGACAGACGCATACCTACGGAAATGTTAACACCTGAGGCGCAAAGATCCCGGCAGTGGTTACAATCCGGAGCTTTTTCTCAGACTTTGGACCAGGCTGAGAAACTATCCGGGCCTAAGTCTGATAATGATATCAAGTTCTTAAAGGGAATTGTTGCGGGTGATATTTCTGAATATACCCCGGCGCAAATTGAGGGAGCTTGGCAAAGGATTATTAAAAATGCGGAAGATGAAATAAAAAAACAGCGGGCAATTTCGGATTTGTATCGTAAAACGGGTTCTTCTTCTGAACAAAATGTAATTGACTTCAACGATTTGTAAGGGGAGAATAAAATGCCTATTGTTAAAGTTCCTGATGGACGGTTGGTCAGATTTCCCGACGAAATGGCAAATGAGCAGATAAAAGATATTATTAGGAATAAATTTCCCGAAGCTTATGCTTCAGAGGACAAAGCCGAAACACCTTTTTTGCAACTTTCTGATGAACAAAAATCAGTAATTGCAGCCAGAAAAAAAGCCTATGAGGATAAGCAGTCATCTCATTGGACGCAAAATCCTTTGGTGCGGGCGGCTGCTGCTTTGGGGCAGGGAATTTCCAATGCTTCGTTAAATCCGGCTGGCTATGTGGCTAGGAAAATCGGAATTGATACAAAACCATTGCAGCCGGAAAATGCAGGAGAGAGAGCTTTAGAAAAAGCGGGAGAATATGGCTTTGATGCCGCAGTTTTGTCTCCTGTCGGCAATTATCTGAATGCTTTGGGCTTGCTAGGCAAAGGACAGAGGTTGGCAAGCAAAGTGGCGAGAGCTGTTTTAGCTCCGGGAAAGGGAGCAGTGACGGCGGCGGCTTCCGGCGGTGCTTTGGAAGGAGCTGCGGATCCGGAAAGTACGGCCGGAAAAATTGCGGCAAATGTCGTCGGCGGTATGTTGGGCGGCGCAGCAGCGAATATTGGTAACCGTACTTATCAGACCTTAAAAGGCGGTTTGGAAAATATTGTTGAAAATAATGATGCTTTGCGTTTAGTACGCCGTGGCGCAACAATTGACGATGATATTGCTCAGGCAGTGACTCGTGATGCCACTGAGGCCGCCGACAATATTAACCGGAGATCCGTTAAGGCTTTGGCTGATGTTTTGGACGGCGTGGATGCCCGGACAAGATATAAAGACGTTCGGAAAGCTTATCAGACTTTTGTGGATGCAAACAAAGGTAAAAAAGTCAGGAGTTGGGAGAATCTGCCTAAACTAAACAATTTTCAGCAAAAGCAGTACAATAAGGCTTTGAAAGAAGGATTGGATATGGCTGATTATGGAACAAGAGAGGGAACTCTTGGACATATGTTGGAAGCCAGAGGATTGATTGATGATGCAATAAATAAGTCTTATATTCAGGAATTTCCGGGAAAAAAAGCAACAAAAAGAACAGTAAAATTAGTTGATTTGAAGGAAAAATTAGATCGTGTTCTGGCAAAAGACAGTGCCGTTAAAGGAAGTGACCGCAATTTTGAATTATATAAGCAGTTTGAAAATATGTATCAACGCGGTTTGCAATATCAGCCGGGTTCAGCCAAAAATGTTATGAATGAGATTTTATTGGAAGCCGGCGGGGATGCCGAAAAAGCAATGATGTCACGAATCGGCCTGCGCAAAGGACTGTTTGATAAAATGACAGTAAATGTGACACCGGAGCAAAATTTTTCCAAAACAGCTAAAAATTATCAGAATGTGTTAAAAGAGGTTAATTATGAGCCGGATTATAAAGACTTGATTGACACGTTGTCGCGCAATGAAACTGCTTACAGTCGTTTGGCAAGTTTGGCGAACCGAGCAGAAAACAAGTTGGTTACGCCGGAGGGAACGCGTTTCTTCGGGCGAGAACAATTGGAAAGCGGCGGAGCGGCAAAGGGTGCGGTCTTGGATTATGTCCTTGGGCGGCTAAACAGCGGATATTATAAAGATGCTGCGCAGCGGTTGTTAAACAGTAACGGGGAAGCCGTGGATATTTTGACTTCACCGCTTTATCAGCAGGTTATCGGAAATATTTTGGCCGGAAGTGTTAAAGGCGGTGGCAATAATATTCGTACAATACTGGCGCAGGATATTGCCAGAGAACTTTTGGGAGAAAACGATGGACAAGATAAAAAGTCTAAATGAAGAATTGGCTGATATGCTGATGCAGGAGGGGCCGGAATTTATAAAACGTCCTTTCTCCGTTTTGAATGAAAACAAGAAAGAGATGGAACAAAACAAGTAAATCACTTCTCCCTGTGTGTGATATGCAAGAATCAGGGAAAAATCATGGTTTCTCGTAAAATCAAACATGGCAGTACTCTCCGGGACGCTGAGCGGTGTCTGTCCCACGTAATCCCTCGGTGCCGGACGGTTATACCCCTGTTCAAATTTTATTTTCTTTGCCATATCCCATCCTGCCGGAAACTGCAGATTCAGATCCACACCCTGGATATTTGCCTTCCATCCGTCCGGAAACGGAATATCCGGGAATCCGGACGCAATGCGGACCGCACGGCGATAATAAAAGCCTTCCGTCAAAAGCCCATTTACCAGATCCACACCATCCGGATTGACCAATGGTACAAGATACAGGGAATATTCTTCAAACAGCCGCTCCGGGTACAGTTCTTCATACATACGTTCGTCTGCATATGCCTCTAACAGCTGCTCCACAAACTTTAAAAGTACCGGTGTGGTAATACTCTCATTTGCATGAAAGGAAGCATTGTACCCCACCTCTACCGGACCATTTCCCAACTGCAGCGACCACAGGGGTGTTCCCATAACACTTCTTCCGATCGTTCCCACCTGCAGATAGGGATAACGTGCCTGCAAGCCCTCGATGATCCACCCGGTAAGCAGGGAAGTGTATGGAACTTCTCCGGAAACCAGCGGAAAATTAAATGGTACAACAACCGTACTTCCAATCTGTAATGCTCCGGCATCCGTTCCGGGATTTGCATGCATCACTCGCTCCATCGTTGTATCATACATTTTCGCAATGGAGAAAAAAGTATCTCCTGCTTTTACCTCGTGTGTGATATACCCACGTAAAAAGGGCAGTAGACGGTTCCACTGTGCTTCTTTTACCGCACACTTTCCGCTGCTGCCCATTACTTTTTCCACGGCTGCACAGGTCTTTGGTCCAAAAATTCCATCCAGCATCACCTGCTGTCCTGCACGCTGCAATGCCAGCTGCAGATATTGTACCCAGATTCCCTGATCCCCAGGATATAATTCTTTCATTTTGTTCCTGCCTTATTCTCATTCTTTTTATTTTATGAGAATCAGACAGTTTTGTTTCCATTATGCAAATGCTTCTGCTACATTTTCTTCTGTTACTTCTTCCTTCTCATCGAGCAGATTGTTCATGCTCTTTAAGCTGATCAGAAGTGTGGACGTGTTGTGAAGCAATGCCGATGTGGTCGGTGGAAATACCCCTGCCACACCAAGAACGATCAATGAGGTGTTAATTCCTACGATCAGACGGTAATTTCTGTGAATCCGCTCCATCAGCCCATTACTGATCTTCTTTAAGGTAACGAGCTCATGGAGATCATCTGCACCCACCGTCACATCTGCAATCTCGCGTGCGATCTGTGCACCATCACTGATGGCAATGCCGACATCCGCTGCAGACAATGCCGGAGAATCATTGATACCGTCACCGACCATGATCACCTTTCTTCCGGCATTCTTTTCTGCCTCAACAAAGCTTGCTTTATCTTCCGGCAATACCTCGGAATGATACTCATCCACACCGACTTTTTTCGCAATCACAGATGCCACGCGGTCACTGTCTCCGGTCATCATAACAACCTTGGAGATTCCGAGTTTCTTTAACTTTGCAATAACCTCAACCGCTTCCAGACGAAGTGGATCTTCGATGCAGATCACTGCCACAAGCACTCCGTCAATCGCCATATACAGGTGGGAATACTGCTCCGGAAGCTGCTCAAATATCTCTTTCTTTCCCTCCGGAATTGTAGCATTCTCATCCTCAAATACGAAATGATAGCTTCCGATCACAATATGTTTCTCCCCGATCTTGGAAGAAATACCGTGTGCGACAATGTACTCTACCTTTGAGTGAAGTTCCTCATGTACCAGATTCCGGTTTACTGCCTCACGTACCACAGCCTTTGCCATGGAATGTGGAAAATGTTCCTCTAAACAGGCAGCAATACGAAGCAGTTCATCCTCGGACTGATCATTGAAGGAAACAATCTTTGCCACTGTCGGCTGTGCCTTGGTCAGTGTACCAGTCTTATCAAAGACGATGGTATCCGCTTCCGCCATAGCTTCCAGATACTTGCCTCCCTTTACGGTAATGTTATAGGTACTTGCTTCCCGGATTGCAGAGAGCACAGACAATGGCATCGCAAGTTTCAGTGCACAGGAGAAGTCCACCATTAACACAGAAATTGCCTTTGTCACATTTCTGGTAAACAGCCATACAAGCCCTGTTCCCAGGAAGGTATATGGCACCAGTTTATCTGCTAAATGTTCGGCTTTTCCTTCCAGTGAGGATTTCAGTTTCTCTGATTCCTCGATCATCGCCATGATCTTTTCATACTTGCTTGATCCGTTTGCTTCTCTGACGCGGATCGTAATCTCGCCTTCCTCGACAACAGTTCCGGCATATACCACGCCATCAGGTACTTTGCGGACCGGAACCGATTCTCCGGTTAAAGATGCCTGATTTACCATTGCCTCTCCGTCCGTTACCGTTCCGTCAAACGGGATCACATTTCCCATATGAATGCGCACTTCATCTCCGGACTGCACGTTGTCTGCGGAAACGAGTACTTCCTGTCCATCACACATCATCCATACCTTGCTGATGTTGAGTGACATACTGCGTGCCAGATCTCCCACGGATTTCTTATGTGTCCATTCTTCCAGCGTCTCTCCGATACCAAGCAGATACATCACAGATCCTGCGGTCGCAAAATCACCACGGATAATGGAAACACCAATGGCAGTTGCATCCAGTACCGGAACCTCGATCTTACCCTGAAACAGAGTCTGAAGCCCTTTCCAGATATACTTCACGGATTTCACCGTTGTGATTACTGCACGAACGGAAAACGGCAGAAACAGTTTGTTACCGAAATGCCAGAACGTCTGCTCCACCAGCTGATCCCAGTAACGCTGATTCATTTCTCTTCCGGAATTTTTAATATAGGTATCCGGAACATCCGTCTTTTCATACGAAAATGCCTTTAACACTTCAAGGATTGCATCTCTGTTTCCTTCATAACAAATGGTCACATCTTCGGTACGATTTTGAATTTTTGCGGAAATCACAGATTCACACTGTTCCAGATAATACTGTAATGTATCTGCCTGTGCAAATGACATACGACTCTGGATCACATGAATCCTCATTCTTCCTCTTATCTCATGTCTGATTTGAAATTTCATATCTATAACCTGCTTTCGATAAAAGAGATGTTACATATAAGGTAACATCTCTTTCATGCGTTTTTATGCTTCTGCTGTCTCTTCTGTAGTTTCTGTCTCTTCGGCAGTTGTCTCTTTGGTTACTTCCTCACCATCAAATACTTCCTCTTCTTTTGCTGCACGGTCTTCGTTGATCTGCTTTGCTTCTGCATAGATATCCTCTGCATTCTCCTGTACCTTTGTAGCGGTCTTTAAAACAACTTCCTTTGCGCGGAGTACGGCTGCTGTACAATTTGTATAAAGTTTCTTTGCATCCTTGCTGGAAAGAATCTTGATTCCTGCGGTACCAAACAGTACACCTGCTGCAAAAAGTCCGGTTTTCTTTGCATCAAAATTTTTGAAACACTTTAACATCGTTGTTTCCTCCTTAATAACTGATTTATAATTTTGTCTTCCTGTTTAAAAACGTATTTTATGCCCCATTTTTCCAATTTGCAAGTATTTTTTTAGTCACCACGGCGTGCAAAAAAGAGCATAAAAAAAGGACTCACACCATCTATCATCCGATAAATAGCGGAGTCCCACACTTTATACAACAGCAATCCGGCTGTCCTTATTGAGAAAACTTATCATTACTGTTCCACGCCGGCTTTTCCTGCTGCAATCTTTTCTTTTTCTTTGTTCCAGAGTTTTTCTGCTGTAGGTGTCCAGTTCTCGGCATAAGGAGCAGCCTTTTCTTTCAGATGTTCCGGTGTCTCCGGTGACTGATAATCGGTATTTACTGCCTTTGACTCTTTTACCATCTCTCCAAGCTTATCCGGGTTCTCAAGCATCGGACACGGACGAAGCATATTGTCATTAAACGGCTGGTTGTCATGATATGCCTGGAATAATGGGCTCTTTAAAGCATCCAGCAGGCTGCAGTCATGAATATTTGCATTGGAATAATGAATAAATACGCATGGCTCCACATCACCCTTGGCATTGATATGTAAATATCTTCGTCCACCGGCGATACATCCGCCGACAAACTGTGCGTCATTCTGGAAATCCATGCTAAATATTGCCTTTGTCTGACGGAACTTACGGATACGATGGAAAATTTCCTCACGCTGCTCAGGTGTAGGCAGAAGTTCCACTGCTGCATCATTTCCAACCGGCATATAGTGGAAGAACCATACAAATAATGCACCACTCTCAACCAGCATATCAAAGAATTTTTCGCTGGTTACATCATCTAAATTCTTTCTGGTATAGCAGGTGGAAATACCAAATGGTAAACCATGGCTCTTTAACAGGCTCATGGCATGCTGTACTTTATCAAATACACCTTCGCCTCTTCGTCCATCGTTGGCTGTCTCGAATCCTTCCAGACTGATCGCCGGAACAAAGTTCTTGACACGAAGCATTTCCTGGCAGAACTCTTCATCAATCAAAGTACCGTTTGTGAAAGAAAGGAATTCACAATCCGGATGCATCTCACAGATCTTGATCAGGTCTTTTTTACGTACCAATGGTTCTCCACCTGTATAAATATACATATAGGTACCAAGCTCCTTACCCTGACGTACGATAGAATCAATCGTATCCAGATCCAGATTCAGCTGATGGCCATACTCTGCTGCCCAGCATCCGGTACAGTGTAAATTACATGCAGAGGTAGGGTCTAACAGAATTGCCCACGGAATGTTACAGTTGTTTTCTTCAGCAAGCTGCTCCTGCAGTGCGCTGCCTTTTAAGCTTGCATTGAAAATGAAATTCTGGAAGAATGCTTTACGTACTTCCGGATCCAGCTGGTAAATACGAAGAATTAACTGATACCAGTTTCCTCTTTCTTTGATTACCTTACGGATCATATTTCTCTGTGCCTCATACCATCCGTCCGGTGCAAATTTGTCAACCATATCCATCAGTTTCGGAATATTCTCCTCTGGATCTTTCTCCATATACTTTAAGGCCTGCTTGATTCCAAAGTTCTGAATACTCTTCTGTAATGACATTTTATTCATAATCTCAACTTCCTTTCATTCTGTCGCCATAACATGACAGAAATGTTTTTGTGTAATCTGAAAAGTATTATATCTTTTCTCTTCTTAAATTCAAGTGGACAAATGCACGAATGTGGGTAAAATTTGTCGAATTTTTCCAGATTACAGAATACTTCTGCCCTTATTTCTGACTCTGCAGCACATACTTTGCAATCATTTCCACACTCGAACGCAACAGTGCACTGAATTCCTGCGGGGACACACATTCCCTGTCCTCAAGCCATCTCACGAGTGCTGCCAGAAATGCATCCGAAAAGAAATGAATATAAAATTCCTCGTGCTCTCCTTTTTCCTCTTCCTCTACCATCGCAAGAAATTTACGATTGACAGGGACTAAAATATCCCGGAAATGTTCTGTAAAAGAGTTCTGCCCCTCAATCTGCAGTACTTTCGAATAGAATGTCCGGTGTTTATAAAAATACTCACAGATTTTTTCCAGTATATCCCATGTAAAGCCGGCATTTTTCCATTCTTCTTCTGAAAAAATCTTTGTAATTTCAGTGTCAAAAATCCAGTTGACCAGATCATATTTATCTTTAAAATGATAATAAAAACTTTTGCGGTTCATTCCGCATTCTTCGCAAATGTGTGATACACTGATCTTCGCAAAAGGTTTCTGTTCCAACAGTTTTCGAAGAGCATCTGCAAATGCCTGTTTGGTGGCGTTTGAGTATGGCATAACCGACTCCTCCTTATTCCTTTTCTCTTATCCATATTTTAACTATTGTACCACACTTTTTTTATTTTGTTACCCTTTTATATCTCTCATATGGAATTTGTATATATAATAGGAAAGAACCGCTACGATATACTCGGTAACGGCAAATCCGTACCACACACCCAATGCCTGTAACAACCGGCTGAGCACAAAAGAAACCGGCAGCATCACAACGATATAGCGCGCAAGAGAAATCAAAAGTGATGGCATGCCCTTTCCCAGTCCCTCCAGGACTCCGGAAAATGTAACGGAAACCGAGGATACCACGAATCCAAAACTGATGATTCTGAGTGCCGCACCTCCGATTTCCATTGTTGTGCGGCTTGTGGTAAACAATCCCATCAGCTGCTGCGGAATTGCACAGGAAATTACCATTCCCATAACCATAACCAGTGCGATCAATCCCATGGAGGTGTGCGTAATCTTTTTCACCCTGTCATATTCTCCCGCTCCATAATTATATCCAACGAGCGGCCGGATTCCCTGCACAATTCCGTTTGCCGTCAGATAAATAAATGTCTGCAGTTTATAATAAACTCCGAGCACCAGAATATAACTTCCCGGAAACGGCGCAAGGATTGCATTTAATGCGGACACCTGAATGGAAGGAAGTGCAAGATTTAAAGTTGCCGGAATTCCGATGGTATAAATATTTTTCATTACGCTTCCGGTTGTTTTCATATTTGCGACGTTGACCTTTACATGCATCGGACGTACAAAATAAAACAGCAGATACCCCGCCAGCGTCACACACTGACCGATTCCCGTGGCATAAGCCGCACCCGCAATTCCAAGCTTCGGTACCGGTCCCAGACCAAAGATCATAACCGGATCTAAAATAATATTGGTTACACATCCGAGCATCATACAGATCATCGACACCTTCATCCGCCCGACTGCCTGAAAGATCTTTTCATATGCAAGTCCTAGACCGATCACTGGTGCAAACGCAAATACCCGCGTGGAATACGTGCATGCCAGTGCGATCACCTGTGTATCGCCTGTAAACATCCGAAGAAACGATGGCATAATGGCAGAACAAAGCAGTGCCAGCACCAGACCGTGGATCAAATTTAACAAAAGCCCCACGGATGCCGACTCATCCGCCAGTTTCTCTTCTTTTGCTCCCAGATAAAAGGCTACCCTTGCATTGATTCCGATCGCAAATCCGATAACAATGGCATTGACGAGATTTTGCATCGGAAACACAAGGGCAAGCGCCGTCATCGCATCTTCACTGATCTTTGCCACAAAATAACTGTCCACAATGTTATACAATGCATTCACTGCCATGGATATGACCATGGGAAGTGACATGGAAAGCACCAGCGGCAGGATTTTTCTTGTTTTCATGTACTCCTGATTCATACAAACTCCTCTTTTCTGCCGGATGTTCTGCAAAAAAAGACTATAGACCGACGGTTTGAATCAGAAACCGTAAAATCTATAGTCTTTTTCAGACATCCTGTTTTGTGTATCTTATCTTACTTCAATTGGTCTGTTTTTGCAAGTCTTTTCTAAAATAAAGAGGTGTCAGTATCTTTCCGGGATTTGTGGAGCCGTAAGGAAACAGACGTATTTCTATGTACAATACCGGAATGTCCGGTCGGTCAGAATTCTTGCAAAGATCAGACCAAGCGGCAGTGCCACAATAATTAAAATTGCAGAAGCAAACCAGGATGCAGAGGTATTCAAAGACATCGCACCCAGATTGTAAATTGCCCGGTACAGATACAGTCCCGGTACCATAATGACAATCGACGGAACCGTAAGTGAAATCCTTGGATATCCCGCCTGGTTTTTGATCAATGATGCAAGGATTCCTGCCAAAAGTGCTCCCACAAAAGCAGCCGCAGCCGGAGGAAATGAAGCAAGATCCACCAGCTCCAGCCGGAGGGTGTTGGCCACTGCTCCG
>ERZ779656.1430-NODE-1430-length-12765-cov-2.082612_pt1 | contig 12765 bp, 6 predicted proteins | sample MGYA00511102_ERZ779656 | MGnify/ENA primary metagenome ERZ779656 (study PRJEB29588, sample SAMEA2143980) | human gut metagenome | biome: human gut; feature: human-associated habitat; material: faeces | place: Denmark | collected 2008/2010 ... | reverse complement strand
GAAGAAGGTTGGACATTCTGCCCACTGTGTTTAAGAGAAATCACAGAAAAAGACAGGTCTTCCATAGCTGAGGTATTAACTCATCTTTTAAATAAAGAAGCGGAAGAGTTTAATATAAGGCTAAATGATGTATATGAGCAGTTTACGGAAATAAAAACAGATATGCCTGAATTCCCTGGTAATTTGAATAAAACGGAACTACATGCCGCCGTCACTGTCAAAGAGGAATTGAACAAGGTGTTGACTACCGTACGAGAGAAGATAGAGCAACGAAAGCGCAACATTTATAAACCCTTGAAAACACCATTTACAGATAAGATGGACGAAGCATATAGTAACGTCCGCACGGCATGGAAGACGGTACTAGAACGCGTACTAAAATGCGTGGAGACCTTTAATGAGACGGTCAATAAGCGGAGTAAGTTGTTTGAAAGGGTGCGCCACGAGAATAATATGTTGGCTCGAAAACAATTGGCGTCTGCGCTAATGGGTTACAAAATGGCATTGACTAATGAGGATAAAGATAAAAGGAAACTTCAAGTATTAAAAGAACAAAAGAATGAGTTAGTTGCTGCTATCAAAGAACTGAAAATGCAAAAGGAACGCACGGACATTGCATTGGAATATATCAACAAAGAACTACAGTACGTGTTCTATAGTAATCGTAAGGTGAAACTGACTCCTGGCGAGGGTTGCTATAAATTGACGGTGAATGGCAAAGAGGTAAAGCCAAAGAAGATTAGTGTGGGTGAGCGAAATGTGCTAGGTCTGTGTTACTTCTTTGCGATGTTGTTTAGCGGAAAAAGAAATGAGGATAAGTATACCTCAGAATATTTGATTGTGATAGACGATCCTATTTCGAGTTTTGACTACGGGAATAGGCTGGGAGTGATGTCTCTATTACGGTATCAGTTTAGTAACATAAAAAGGGGCAATGCAAATAGTCGGTTACTAGTGATGTCTCACGATCTACAGTCGGTGTTTGATTTGGTAAAAATAAGGAGTGACCTGCAAGGAGGACGCGGCGAGAAGAAGTTTCTGGAGCTAGAGAACAGGAAAATAAAGGAACAGTCAGTAAGAAACGAGTACCAAAAGTTGCTGACGCATGTGTATGAGTATGCAAACTGTGATTGTCCTGAGGATCTAGATGAAATTTCGGAGATGGGTATTGGTAATATTATGCGACGAATGCTGGAAGCATTCTCAAGTTTCTGCTATAATAAGCCTTTTGAAACCATGATGCGTTCGGAAGGAGTAATCAGTAATATACCGGAGGATAAACGAGTGTATTACGAGAATTTTATGTGTCGCTTGACACTAAACGGAGAGAGTCATGAAGAGGAGCGGGCATACACATTGAGCAACTTTACACCTTTCTTCACTAAGGAGGAGAAGTTGCAGACTGCAAAGAGTGTGTTACTGTTTCTATTGTATGTGAACGAACCACACATAAAGGCTTACCTAAAGCCAGAGGTAGTAGCAAGGATAGAAAGTTGGAAACGTGAAGAAAGCGGTTGGATATCAACGGAATCATCAGCTATAGGAGGACCAGAGAGGACTTAAAGGATAAAACCGGAATCCTGAAGTTTTCTATTTACACAAAATGCTGGAAAGTGCCGTTTCTTCGGCCGACTCAATTATGATTATAAAGAACGGTATCTGCTGGAAGTCAATCTCCGGTATGACGGTACTTCACGTTTTGCAAAAGACAAACGCTGGAATTTGTTCCCTTCCTTCTCTGCCGGATGGAACGTAGCCCGTGAGGCATTCATGGAACCTACCAGCCATATCATTAATACGTTAAAGATCCGCGGTTCCTGGGGAGAGCTGGGCAATCAGAATACAGAAAACCTATATCCGTATATCCAGTTAATGAAGTTTGTCGCCCAAGATCCCGACTCCCACTGGCTGATTAACAACAGCCGTCCCAACACAGCGAATGCACCGGATTTGATTTCAGCGCTATTAGGATGGGAAACCATGCGGTCATGGAACATCGGTTTTGACCTGGGTATGCTGAACAATCGTCTGACCGTAAGTTTTGACTGGTTCAACCGGAAGACTATCAATATGGTAGGACCAGCTCCCGAACTTCCTGTAACTTTAGGGGCAAATGTACCCAAAATGAACAATGCGGATATGCAGTCTACCGGTTTTGAATTGGATCTAGGATGGCGGGACCGCATTAAAGATTTTGACTACGGAGTGCACCTGTTGCTTTCGGACGACCGTCAGAAAATCCTCAAATACCCAAACACGACCGGTAAAATAAACACGTGGTATGTCGGTAAATATAATGGAGATATATGGGGATTCGAAACCATTGGCATAGCCAAAAGCCAGGAAGAAATGGATGCTCATCTTGCTTCACTGCCCAACGGCGGACAAGATGCATTAGGAGTCAAATGGGGCGCAGGTGACATCATGTATCGGGACCTGAATGGTGATGGCAAGATTTCCGATGGAGCTACGCTTAATGACCCAGGTGACAAAAAAGTGATTGGCAATACTTCCCCACGATTCCGTTTTGGTCTGGATCTGAATGCATCCTGGAAGGGCATTGATGTACGCTTATTCTTCCAAGGAGTGGCAAAACGCGATGCCTGGTTGAACGACAACATGTTCTGGGGAGCTACAGGAGGGATCTGGCAATCGGCCTGCTTTACTTCTCATCTTGATTTCTTCCGCGAAGAAGGGGATGATTTCTGGAACGCTAACAAGGACGCTTATTTCCCGCGTATCTTGGTTGATAACTTCGCAAAAAATCAAAAGACGCAAACCCGCTATCTTCAGAATGCCGCCTATGTACGGTTGAAGAATTTGCAGATCGGGTATACCATCCCCGCCCAGATCACACGCAAAATAGGTGTTTCCAACCTGAGAGTCTTCTTCTCGGGAGAAAACTTATTCACCCTTACGGGATTGCCCGGAGGATTCGACCCGGAAACAATTAATACCGGTTATGGAGCGAAAGACGGATCGAACAGTTCAGGAAAAACTTATCCGTTGTCCCGTACTTTTTCCACAGGATTTAGTGTTAACTTTTAATTGATGACGTATGAAAAAGATAATTAAATATTTATTTTTGCTGACAGGGGGAAGCTTTATACTCGCTTCTTGCAATGATTTTTTGGACAGGGAACCTTTAGACAGTGTGACCCCGGACAACTTTTTCTTTACTGAAAATGACTTGGCTGCCTATGCTGTAAAGCATTACAACTTCACGACGCATGAGGGATTTAATGCCGGAATCTGGAAAAACGACAATGCTACAGATAATCAGGCTGCCACTGACTATGATAAGAAATGGATTCCCGGTCAATGGAAAGTTCCGGAAGCTTATGATAATCCAGCAAGTAATGATCCGTGGTATTTCTCTGCCATTCGTGAAGCTAATTACTTCCTTGAAACAGTAGTGCCCCGCTTCGAAAAGGGAGAGATAGAAGGTTCGGAAACAAACATAAAGCATTATATAGGTGAAATGTATTTCCTGCGCGCTAAGAATTATTTGTCAAAACTAGAGACCTTCGGTGACTTCCCGATTATAAAAAACACATTGCCGGATGAAAGTGAATCTCTGATTCAGGCCAGCAAACGGGCTCCCCGCTATAAAGTAGCACATTTTATTCTAGAAGATCTGGATCAGGCAATCAGTTTGCTAACCAATAATATATCCGGTGGGAAGAACCGAATTACCCAAAATGCTGCTCTGTTATTGAAATCCAGAGCAGCTCTGTTTGAAGCTTCCTGGCTGACTTATCACAAAGGCACTGCTCTAGTACCGGGTGGTCCAGGATGGCCGGGAAAGGCAGAAGACATTGCGGACTTTAATATCGATACGGAAATCGCATTTTTTCTGAAGGAGGCCAAAGCGGCAGCCAAAGAAGTGATAGGCAATGCAGCCTTGGTACAGAATACAGCAAAAGACTGCATGGATGAAACAGTTAAAACAGACGAAGACAAATATAAAATGAGCAACCCCTATTTTGCTCAGTTCTCAGCGAATAGCCTGGAAGGATATTCAGAAATATTATTGTGGCGTGCGTATAACCTGCTCGACTATAAGATTGTGCACTCAGCTCCTTTCTATATTCGCGTAGGTGGAAATACCGGATTTACCCGGCAATATGTAGAAAGTTTCCTTTGCCGTGACGGTAAGCCGATCTATGCAACCGACCAGTATAAAGGTGACGAATCATTATTGAATGTACGCAAAAACAGAGATCTACGTCTACAACTATTCCTGATGACACCGGGTGAGACTCTCAGCCCGAATGTGATGAATGGTACTCCCGATTTGCTTCCGGAGGTTCCGCAACTTCTGGATATAACGGAAAAGAGATGCGTAACAGGCTATCAGGTACGTAAAGGATTGTCAGGAAACTGGTACCGGGATGGCAACACAGCGATTGAAGGGTGTCCGGTATACCGTGCAGCCGAAGCTTATCTCAATTACATCGAGGCTGACTGTATGGAACATAATGGAACTTCCATTGGTTCGGAGGCAGCAGGATATTGGGGAGATCTCCGCGAAAGAGCCGGATTACCAAGAGACTATACAGTGACCGTGAACAATACCGATCTGTCCAAAGAACTGGACTGGGCCGTATATTCGGCAGGTAAAACAGTCTCTCCTCTACTATACAACATCCGCCGTGAACGGCGTTGTGAGCTACTTGCAGAAGGTTTACGCATGTTAGACTTAAAACGCTGGAGAGCACTGGACCAGGTTAAACAATTTGTAATCCAAGGAGTTAACTTGTGGGAATCCGATTTAAAGGATAAATACATGCAGGACGGAAAAAATCTTCTGATACAGGAAGGAACGGAAGGACAAACCTCCAATGTTTCAAGCTATGTTAATAGCGGTAAGTATCTTTGTCCTTACCGTTCTGTGAAGACAAATAATCTGATGTATGATGCAGGATACACATGGTGTGAAGCGCATTATCTGAATCCTATCGCTATCACGCACTTCAGAATTACGGCCTCAAATCCTAACGATCTGAGTACTTCTATTATTTACCAGAATCCAGGATGGCCAATTCAAGCCAATGAAGGCCCGATAGGTATTAAATAAAGATATAGGTCATTTCGGATATGGTAAAAAGTGTAGGACGCACCGGGCTAATGTTTAAGAAAAAATAAAGCTCAGCGTCCTATGCTTCAAACTATTGGAAAATTTGTACCTTGGCGGGACGAAGTTCTAATGCAAAACAAAACAGTCTGACATTAATATATTAAAGATAGATCAATCAAGCAAATCTAAGAATTATGAAAAGTACTTCAACATGGTGGAAAATCTTACTCAGTGGTCTGTTATTGGCTGGGACACTGGTAGCTAACGCCGACACTTACCAGCCATCTTACTCCACAGCAGGCTTTTATCAGCTTTCCAACACAGGCCGCACAGTGTATAACATGAATCCTGCCTGGCGATTTTATAAAGGCAATATCGAAGGAGCGGAACAGCCGAGATTCAATGATAAAGACTGGAACATCGTATCATTACCCGATGGCATAGAATATCTCCCCACCGAAGCGAGCGGATGCATCAATTATCAGGGGGAAATCTGGTATCGCAAACACTTCACTCCCAAGGAGAGTTGGAAAGGAAAACAACAATTCCTCCACTTCGAAGCCATTATGGGAAAATCAAAAATATGGGTGAACGGAAAGTTGCTGAAAGAGCATTTCGGTGGTTTTCTACCTGTCATCGTAGATGTCACTTCCAGTCTGAAGTATGGAGAAGACAATGTTATCACCGTATGGGCAGACAACAGTGACGATCCCTCCTACCCTCCCGGCAAACCGCAAGATGCACTGGATTTTGCATACTTCGGAGGAATTTACCGGGATTGCTGGATGATAGTTCACAACAAGGTATTCATCCCCGATCCGAATTATGAGAACGAGACAGCCGGAGGCGGATTGTTTGTCTCTTTCGACAAAGTTTCCGAGCAATCCGCACAGTTGAAACTGGATGCACATATACGTAACACTTCCGGAAAATCCTTCAGTGGTAAAATAATCTATGAACTCTATGACCGCAACGACAAACGTGTTCTCTCTAAGGAGGCCGGTTTGTCGGTAAGCAAGGGGCTTGCAAAACAAATTTCCTGCAAAGTGACTGTAGAAACACCTCATTTATGGTCACCCGACAGCCCCTATCTTTACAAACTACACATTTATATAAAAGACAAAGCCGGTAACACCATCGACGGATATTACCACCGTATCGGCATTCGCAGCATTGAATTTAAAGGAAAAGACGGATTCTGGCTAAATGGCAAACCTTACCCCTATCCTCTGATGGGAGCCAACCGTCATCAAGATTTTGCAGTGATTGGCAACGCCTTACCCAACAGCCTTCATTGGCGGGATGCGAAGAAGTTGCGTGATGCCGGAATGCGTGTTATCCGTAACGCCCATTATCCGCAAGATCCGGCGTTTATGGATGCTTGTGATGAATTAGGACTGTTTGTTATTGTCAACACACCGGGATGGCAATTCTGGAATGATCAACCGATCTTTGCTCAAAGAGTGTATAGTGATATCCGCAATATGGTTCGCCGTGACCGCAACCACCCCAGTGTATGGATGTGGGAACCGATTCTGAACGAAACATGGTATCCGGCTGACTTTGCTAAAAATGTAGTGGACATTCTCAATGAAGAATATCCGTATCCTTATTGCTATGCCGGATGTGATGTAACCGCACGTGGACACGAATACTTTCCGATACACTTCACCCATCCGATGAACGGAGGTGGCGGAGCCTTTAATACTGAAAATCTGGACCCGAAAATCAGTTATTTCACCCGCGAATGGGGAGATAATGTGGATGACTGGAACTCTCACAACTCACCAAGCCGGGTCAATCGTGGCTGGGGAGAAGTACCGATGCTGATTCAGGCACAGGGATATGCCAAAAACGATTACCAACTCACCAGTTATGATGGACTATACAGAACTACCAGACAACATATGGGCGGTTGCCTGTGGCACTCGTTCGATCACCAGAGAGGATATCATCCTGACCCGTTTTACGGAGGTATCATGGATGCCTTCCGACAACCTAAACTATCTTATTATATGTTCTGTTCCCAGCGTCCTGCCGAACCCAACAAAGAATTGATCGCAGATAATGGACCGATGATTTACATAGCCAATGCCATGACCCCATTCTCTCCGAAAGATGTAACGATATATAGCAACTGTGACGAAGTTCGCCTCACGTATTGCAAGGGAGGCAAAGAATATACTTATCATAAGCCGGCAAATGAAAGCGGAATGCCCTCACCCGTCATCACATTCAAGGATGTATTTGATGTCATGTATGATAAAAAGCTGTCACGCCAAAAGAAACAGGCAGATTCTTACCTTCTGGCAGAAGGATTAATGGACGGAAAAGTGGTTGCGACACATAAAGTAACACCCACACGCCGCCCGTCAAAACTGTTGCTTTGGGCAGATGACGAGAAAGTACAGATGAAAGCGGACGGATCGGACATCGTGACGGTCATTGCAGCCATCGCAGATGAAAACGGAAACATCAAGCGTTTGAATAATTATGAAGTAAAGTTCGAAATCGAAGGGCAGGGCCAACTGGTTGCCGATGAAGAAACATTCACCAATCCACGTCCGGTACTTTGGGGAACTGCTCCGGTGCTGGTAAGGTCCACCACTACACCGGGAGAAATTAAAATCCGTGCATCAGTGGTATGGCAAGGCAAACATACGCCGGTTCCGGCAGAACTGATTATTCCTACTTTTCCATCAGAACATACGCTGGTAGCAGACAAAGATGAACTGACACAAGCACAATCCGCAAGCAAAGATGCCGGAAATAAGGTGAATGCCGCCTCATCCAATTGCGAAAAGCGTGTACTTGAATTGCAACAGGAACTGAACCGCCTGAAACTGAAAGAAGTAGAAAAGCAACAGAGTGACTTTGAATAATGCGCATAGTTCTATCTATAAACAGAAAAAACACAAACTTATTAAAATACAGTTATGATAAATAGAATAGTATATACTTCATTTTTATTAGGAGCGAGTTTCGCCAGTACAGAAGCACAGGTAAGTACTCCTCCCAATATTGTATTGATTTTATGTGACGACATGGGATTCTCCGATCTGGGTTGCTACGGAAGTGAAATCCAGACTCCCAACATAGACCGTCTGGCAGAAAACGGGGTACGCTTCAGCCTGTTCAAAAATACAGGAAGAAGCTGCCCTAGCCGTGCTGCTTTGCTGACAGGACATTATCAGCACGAAGCCGGCATGGGATGGATGACGGCAGTAGATGAACACCGCCCCGGATACAGAGGACAAATTACGAAAAACATCCCCACCATTGCCGAGGTGATGAAAGCGAATGGCTACAGCACATATATGAGCGGTAAATGGCACGTCACAGTGGACGGAGCTTTTGATACTCCCAATGGCAGCTATCCGGCCCAACGGGGATTTGACAAATATTACGGTTGCCTGAGCGGAGGAGGCAGTTATTATAAACCAACACCGGTATACAGCAATCTGACCCGAATCAAAGAATTCCCCGATGACTATTACTATACCACTGCCATCACCGATTCCGCCGTCAGTTTTGTCAAGCAACACCCTACAGACAAACCGATGTTTATGTACGTAGCTCATTATGCCCCTCACTTACCCCTCCAAGCTCCTGCCGATCGTGTAGAGAAATGCAGAGACCGATATAAAGTGGGATATGACATGTTGCGTAAACAACGTTTCGACAGGTTAAAGGAGCTGAAGTTCATTTCGGACGAAATGGATTATCCTGTCTACCAAAAAGAATTTGACGGAAAACGTCCCTCTTGGGAAACACTCACACCAAAGCAACAGGAGCAATGGATTACCGATATGGCAACCTATGCCGCCATGATCGAAATTGTGGATAGCGGAATCGGTGAACTGGTGGAAACCATCAAGGAGAAAGGGATGCTGGACAATACCGTATTTATCTTCTTAAGCGATAACGGTGCAACCAAAGAAGGCGGATACCTGGGCCAGCTTATGGCTGATTTGAGCAATACTCCTTATAGAAGCTATAAGTCACAATGTTTTCAGGGAGGCACAAGTACCCCTTTTATCTTATCTTATGGCGATGCCGAAAAAAACAAGATGAAAGGTCAGATTTGCAGGCAACCTGCCCACATTATAGACATACTGCCTACCTGCATGGATATTGCCACAGCTACTTATCCGTCAGAATTCAAAGAGAATTTGCCCGGCAAGAGCTTACTCCCTCCAATCCATGGAAAAAAGATAAAGCCCAGAGAATTATACTTTGAGCATCAAAGTTCCTGCGCCATTATTTCCGACCATTGGAAACTGGTACGGGGCAGCCGGAATGAACCATGGGAGCTAATCGACTTATCGGCAGATCCGTTCGAAACCAAGGATTTGTCCGCCCAATATCCGAAGCTAGTGAAAAAACTAGAGGCTAAATGGAATAAATGGGCGAAACAATGTAATGTCTTTCCACTCGAAAACAAACCTTGGACCGAAAGAATTAACTACTATCTGAAACAAAATCCGGATCAAAGCGGAATAGAATAAAATCCGGGAACAATAGCCTTCTTAATACTAGGTTTAGAAAAAAGACTGTTCCTTTTAGACGAACAGTCTTTTTTCTGTTTACAAGACATATTGTTTGTATATAGCTGTTTTTTTATTACTTTTGTGCCTTCAGCCCCAAAGAGCTGTAACACACTTAAATTCATGAAATATACTTTTATCTAATAATAAACACGCTACGACAATGAGAAAGAAACATTCGCTCCTATTTTGTGCCTTATTTACGATTTTTACGGGACATGCAGAAGATACGGATTATACCAAAGGACTTTCTATCTGGTTTGATTCTCCCAATACATTACAAGGAAAAGAAGTCTGGCATAGTTCCAAACAGGATGCCAGTTGGGAATCACAGTCATTGCCCATCGGCAATGGAAGCATCGGTGCTAATATTTTGGGTTCAATAGAGGCGGAACGCATAACTTTTAATGAGAAAACGCTTTGGCGTGGCGGTCCTAATACAGCCAAAGGAGCAGATTACTATTGGAATGTGAACAAACAGTCCGCGCACATCCTGGACGAAATACGTAAAGCATTCGTAGAAGGAGACCAGAAAAAAGCGGAAAAACTGACACGCGAGAATTTCAACAGTGAAGTCCCTTATGAATTTTCCAGAGAAAAGCCTTTCCGGTTTGGTAACTTCACTACAATGGGAGAATTCTATGTAGAAACGGGATTAAGCACAATAGGCATGAGTGACTACAAACGTATCTTATCATTGGATTCGGCAATGGCGGTGGTTCAGTTCAAAAAAGATGACGTAGCATATCAGCGTAACTATTTTATTTCTTATCCTGCCAATGTGATGGTGATGCGTTTCAGTGCCGACCAACCGGGCAAACAGAATCTCACTTTCAGATATGCCCCCAATCCGGTATCTACAGGGCAGTTCTCTGCCGACGGTAATAATGGTCTTGTTTATACGGCTTCTCTGGATAATAATGGAATGAAATATGCAGTCCGTATTCAGGCAACAGTAAAAGGCGGTACCTTAAACAACACAGATGGACGGATTACAGTGAAAGAAGCTGATGAAGTCGTATTCTATGTGACTGCAGATACCGATTATAAAATGAATTTCGCACCGGACTTTACCGATCCAAAAACATATGTCGGCGTTAATCCGCTTGAAACAACCCAGCAATGGATGAAGGATGCCGTATCCAAAGGATATTCCAACTTACTGGACGAACACTACAAAGACTACGCTTCTTTGTTCAACCGAGTGAAACTGGAATTGAATCCTACAGTGAAAACATCCAATCTGCCCACTGCTCAACGACTGAAAAACTATCGGAAAGGACAACCTGACTACTACTTGGAGAAACTCTATTACCAGTTCGGACGCTATCTGTTGATAGCCAGTTCCCGACCGGGAAATATGCCTGCCAATCTGCAAGGCATCTGGCATAACAACATAGACGGTCCTTGGCGTGTGGATTATCATAATAACATTAATATCCAAATGAACTACTGGCCGGCCTGCTCTACAAACCTGGATGAGTGCATGCTCCCGCTAATTGATTTCATCCGTACCTTAGTGAAACCGGGTGAAAAGACCGCTCAGTCTTATTTTGGTGCAAGAGGATGGACAGCATCTATTTCCGCCAACATCTTTGGCTTTACTACCCCATTGGAAAGTCAGGACATGTCCTGGAACTTTAATCCGATGGCAGGTCCCTGGCTGGCAACTCACGTTTGGGAATATTATGACTATACCAAGGACCTGAAATTCCTGAAAGAAACAGGATATGAACTGATTAAGAGCAGCGCCAACTTTACTGTTGACTATCTCTGGCATAAACCGGACGGAACGTATACGGCTGCCCCCTCTACTTCACCGGAACACGGCCCTATCGATCAGGGAGCTACATTTGTGCATGCAGTTGTCCGTGAAATCCTGCTGGATGCTATCCAAGCGAGCAAAGAATTGGGAATAGACAAAAAGGAACGTAAACAATGGGAGCACGTGCTTGCCAATCTCGTCCCTTATAAAATAGGTCGCTATGGTCAGTTACTGGAATGGTCAACCGATATCGACGATCCGAAAGACGAACATCGCCATGTAAATCATCTCTTCGGTCTGCATCCCGGACACACTGTTTCTCCTGTCACTACTCCCGAACTGGCAGAAGCTGCCAAAGTTGTATTGGTGCATCGTGGTGACGGAGCTACCGGCTGGAGTATGGGATGGAAGTTGAACCAGTGGGCACGCTTACAAGATGGAAATCACGCTTATACCCTCTTTGGTAATCTGCTGAAAAACGGAACAGTAGATAACCTTTGGGATACACACCCACCCTTCCAGATTGACGGAAACTTTGGCGGCACAGCCGGTATCACAGAAATGCTATTACAGAGCCACATGGGATTCATCCAATTACTACCTGCTTTACCGGATGCCTGGAAAGACGGCTCTATTTATGGCATATGCGCAAAAGGAAATTTCGAGATAGATATTGCATGGAAAGACGGACTTCTAAAAGAAGCGACTATCCTGTCCAAAGCAGGACAGAATTGTATCGTGAAGTACGCCGGTCAAACAATCTCTTTCAAAACAGTGAAAGGGCGTAGCTATCAGCTAAAATACGACAAAGAGAATGGATTAATAAAAATCAAATAATAACATAACACTTTAACCTATGTCATCTTAGATGAATACAAAAACATTTACCCCCAAATCGACCATGAAAATTTATACTTGTCTTTGCTTGCTTTTCTTAGCCGGTTATCTGGTTGCCCAGAATAATACTTCGGCATTGTTGCCTATGCCCAATCAGATAACTTCAGTAAAAGGGAAACCCTTTACTGTCCGTTCCGGAAAAACGGCCATTTATTTGAGTCAGCCGGAGTTGCAGTTCACTGCCAATACGCTGCAAAATATATTATCAGACAGAATGCAAGTGGAAATTCCACTTGCTTCCGAATCCGACCGTGCTGATATCCGCTTGTTAATTGACCCTGCAATGGAAGGAAATGAGCACTATCGCATCGAAATAACTTCCAAAAGGATAACTATCAGCGGAGCTACTGTACGAGCTGTTTATTATGGAGTTATGACTATGGACCAGCTTCTTTTAGGTGATGTATGCGCCACTACACAAAAGAAAATTTCTCCTGTCTACGTTGATGATGCGCCCCGATTCTCTCATCGGGCAT
>ERZ779656.1408-NODE-1408-length-12931-cov-2.699751_pt1 | contig 12931 bp, 9 predicted proteins | sample MGYA00511102_ERZ779656 | MGnify/ENA primary metagenome ERZ779656 (study PRJEB29588, sample SAMEA2143980) | human gut metagenome | biome: human gut; feature: human-associated habitat; material: faeces | place: Denmark | collected 2008/2010 ... | reverse complement strand
TGGTAAGAAAGCTAGAATCAAAGAAAAAAGAGTTAACAACTAAGCTGAACTCTGAGATTCGAAATAAAAAAGAGGAAGTTCCGGTAACGGGATTTCCTCTTTTTTATTTCAAGCCATCTCTCTTCCATACTTTTGTCATAACGAGCGTTTGAACATAGTGACACCATCCTACTGGTATAGTGTTACCATACCTACCGGATACTGACAGTATGTGATCAGGATAGTGTCATCATCGCAAAAGTCTATATTGTTCGATTGGCAACAATAGAGAAAGCGGAATTCAATGTCCCATTTTTAAGATTTACATTATTAATAAACAGAGAAAAAATCTGTGTTTCAGACAAATTATTGCATAAAATCACCTATAAATATGCAATATACAACTCTTTTTCTGCATAAAACCAAAGCAATATGCAAGTTTTCAAAGGATTAAAAAGTGGTTTTGGTTTTAAAGGAACGAGGCGTTGGTTTTAAAGGAACGGAAGCTTCCTTTAAAACCAAGTTCATCTTACTTGCTATACATTGCAATTTTATCTATTTCCAAGGGATTTTATTTCTATTTCATCTCATATCCCCAACAGTCTACAAATATCATATCATCCAACTAACAATTACACCACCGAGCAAAAAGACAAAACATCATCGACAAAACGAACAAAACAATAGTCAAACAGAATTTTTACAAACATATCAAGAATCCTAAAAACAAAATCTATCGCATATTCATAGAGTTATTGGAGTTGAAGAAGTTTTATTGAAATCCTAAATGCATAAAATGTCCTGATAATAATTTTCCAACCTTTGCTTTCTGAAATGATCACTCTTTCATAATTTCATCTATCTCCTGCTGAATTTCATCCAATTTGCGCTGCATCATGTGATACTGTTTATATCCCTCCCTAAATGAAAAAATAAGACTAACACAAAAAATTATAATATTGCTATTTCCTGCCAATTGCAGTTCAATAAAGAGCCAACACAAAAGTATAATAATAAATGGAATACTAAATTTACGCCAAATGGAATAACGGGATTTTATTTCCATCAACTTTCGAGCTACCACCAGTAAATCCTCACTCATTAAATCATTTGTTCGTAATCGTTTATGCGTAAAATAGCCGTGCATAACTGCTATAAACAGGAACAAACAAAACACACTACAAAACCACCATGATATTCCCAAATAAGGACATGCCCAAATATAAAACGGAATAAGTAATAATGCCAATGAATTCATAATCCCTACATACCGATTCATTCCCGACACCTTATTTTTAATAACCTTACGTAACAACTTCTCATTAACAACGACCTCCGCATCCAACTTGCTGTTAAGAATAGCTATCTGTTCTTTCATTTGTTTAAGTTCAATCGTATCTATATATTCTTCCATACCCATATATTTTCTAGTTGTTAGACATTTTTTTTTAATTCTTCTTTAATTCTAAATAAGCGAACGGAAACATTCTTCACAGAAATTCCTACAATAGCTGCAATTTCCTCATAACTGAAATTCTCAAGCCATAATAGCACTATCGCCCTATCGAAATGTTTCAGGCGACTAATTCTGTTATACAACATCTTTATCTGTGTTGTATCTTCGTCCCTATCTTCAAACAGATCAATCCCCATAATCAGAGGTACAGAAACAATCTTCTTTTTCCTGTCTGATGAAATGCAAGTATTGAGACTTACACGCCATATCCATGTTCCTATATTACTTTCTCCTTTGAATGTATCGAAACCTTTCCAAAGATTAACTAACACGTCCTGAAAAAGATCGTTCACTTCCCGGGAGTCTTTAGAGAACATAAAACATACAGTGTAAATTGTATTTTTATATTGCTTCACAACTTGCTCAAACTCTATTTCCAATTTTTTCATCTTATTTTGATTAATCGTCTATACATTAGACGCAATATAACGCCAAAAACTACAGAATATCCAGTTTTATTTCCTGCAGATACAACTTTTGAGAAACAACACATACAAAAAATCCCCGGAAACTCAACGCCCCCGGGGATCCAATTACCTTTATTATAAAAAAATGATATTATTCTTTCAGATCTTTCAATTCCCAAGCCAAAGCACTGGCACCCAGTACAGCAGCGTCAGAATCTTTCAGTTCGGAAACAAGCAATTTAGTCTTGCCTTTGTAGATATTCAGGATATTGTCATCGATTGCTTTCTGAATCGGCTTCATAATATAATCACCCGACTTAGCCAAACCACCGAACAATACAATTGCTTCAGGGCTGGAGAATGCAATAGCGTCTGCCAAAGCCTCACCTAAAATATTACCTGTAAATTCGAAGATTTCCTGTGCCAGTTTATCACCTTGTACAGCTGCATCATATACATCTTTTGAAGTGATGTTTTCAGCAGGAATATTACGAAGCAAGCTTGCATCAGTACGAGCAGCCAGGAATTCACGAGCAGTACGAGCTACACCGGTAGCCGAACAGTAAGTTTCCAGACAACCTTTACGACCGCAACCACAAACACGACCGTCACGACGTGCAATTACGTGGCCCAATTCTCCGGCAAAACCGTCATGACCATAAACCATCTGACCGTTGATAACGATACCGCTACCTACACCTGTACCCAGAGTGATCATAATAAAATCTTTCATACCACGGGCAGCGCCGTAAGTCATTTCACCGATAGCAGCAGCATTAGCATCATTGGTCAAAGCAGTAGGAATACCCAGTCTTTCTTCAAACATAGCAGCCAACGGAAGAATTCCTTTCCAAGGCAAGTTCGGAGCAAATTCAATAGTTCCGGTATAATAGTTACCATTAGGAGCACCGACACCGATACCTCTGATCTTATCTACACCACCATTAGCAATGATCAACGGAAGCAAGTTTTTGCATACTTCGTCAGCATATTCTGCAGCAGTCGGATAGCCGGCTGTTTTAATCGAGCTACTGGCAATAATAGTTCCGCGTGCGTCTACAATCCCAAAGACGGTGTTTGTTCCGCCTATGTCAATACCTACTACGTAGGGTTTCTCCATGTTTGAATTCATGATACTTTATTTAAAAGGGTTAGTTAATTATAAAGTTTACTGCACACAAATTACGTAAAGAAGATTGAGTCTACAAAATGTTTTTTCAAAAAAGTTCACTCTGTTTGCAACTTTTCGTATCTTTCATGCGTCTAATAGTGAAAAATAAAAAGAAAAAAGAAACTTAATAAGGGAAATTGTGATAAAACTAACAGACATTAACAAGACCTACAACAACGGAGCACCTCTCCATGTACTCAAGGGCATCAATCTCGACATTCAGCGAGGTGAGTTCGTTTCCATCATGGGAGCTTCGGGTTCGGGCAAATCTACTTTACTAAACATATTAGGAATACTCGATAACTACGATACCGGGGATTATTATCTGAACAACGTACTTATCAAGGACTTGAGCGAAACGAAAGCCGCCGAGTATCGAAACCGTATGATCGGATTTATTTTCCAGTCATTCAACCTGATATCATTCAAGGATGCCGTAGAAAACGTGGCACTTCCCTTATTTTATCAAGGTGTAAGCCGCAAAAAGCGAAATGCACTCGCTCTGGAATATCTCGACCGGCTGGGACTAAAGGAGTGGGCACACCACATGCCAAATGAAATGAGTGGCGGTCAGAAACAACGTGTAGCCATTGCACGAGCTTTAATCACCCAACCACAAAGCATTCTGGCAGATGAACCAACAGGAGCTTTAGATAGCAAAACTTCTGTGGAAGTGATGCAGATTCTGAAAGATCTTCATAAACTGGGAATGACGATTGTCGTTGTCACCCACGAAAGTGGAGTCGCCAACCAGACAGACAAGATTATACATATCAAAGATGGAATCATCGAACGTATTGAAGATAATATCGACCATGACGCTTCTCCTTTCGGAAAAGACGGTATCATGAAATAATCTAAAATCCACCACTATACAAACATTATCATGATTGACATCTGGCAAGAAATATATAGTACCATCAAACGCAACAAGCTAAGGACTTTTCTCACAGGATTTGCCGTGGCATGGGGAATCTTTATGCTTATCGTCCTACTAGGTGCAGGTAACGGACTGATCCACGCATTTGAGCAATCAGCTTCCGAACGTGCCATGAACTCCATCAAGATTTTTCCGGGATGGACCAGTAAATCATACGACGGTCTGAAGGAAGGAAGACGGATACGACTGGATAACAAAGACTTGAATACGACCAATAAGAATTTTCCGGATCATGTCATCAAGGCCGGAGCAACCGTATATCAGGGAGGTGTGAACCTTAGCTTCGGACCGGAATATGTCAACCTGAATCTTTCCGGAGTATATCCCAACCATACGGAAGTGGAAGTAGTAAAACTCTTTAAGGGACGTTTCATTAACGAAATCGACATTAAAGAACGACGGAAAGTAATTGTACTCCACAAAAAGACTGCCGAAATCCTGTTCGACAAAACACATACTGACCCCATCGGACAATTCGTGAATGCGGGCAATGTTGTCTATCAGGTAGTAGGACTGTACAATGACAAAGGTGACAGCGGAGACAGCGATGCTTATCTTCCGTTCACAACCCTGCAAACGATTTATAATAAAGGAGACAAGCTGAATAACCTCATCATGACCACCAAGAATTTGGAAACAATAGAGTCTAACGAGGAATTCGAAGCCCACTACCGTAAAGTGATCGGCGCCAACCAGCGTTTTGACCCGACCGATCATAGCGCCATCTGGATATGGAACCGTTTCACCAATTATCTGCAGCAACAGCAAGGATCGGCGATGCTTCGTATTGCCATTTGGGTGATTGGCATTTTCACCTTATTAAGCGGAATTGTCGGAGTTTCGAACATTATGCTGATTACCGTTAAAGAGCGTACCCGAGAATTTGGCATCCGCAAAGCGCTCGGAGCCAAACCACTTTCTATCCTTTGGCTGATTATCGTAGAGAGCGTCACGATTACCACCATATTCGGATATATAGGTATGGTTGCAGGTATCGGAGCCACCGAATGGATGAACAATGCCTTCGGAAACCAGACTATGGACAACGGTATATGGTCCGAAACGGTATTCCTGAATCCAACGGTCGACATAGGAATCGCCATCCAAGCTACACTCACATTAGTAATAGCCGGAACATTAGCCGGATTGTTCCCTGCCCGCAAAGCAGTCAGCATCCGACCGATCGAAGCACTTAGAGCCGATTAAAGATTATGAGAATAGACATAGATACTTGTGAGGAAATCCTCATCACCATCACAAGAAATAAAACGAGAAGCCTGCTGACGGCATTCGGCGTATTCTGGGGAATCTTCATGCTCGTGGCGCTTATCGGCGGCGGACAGGGATTGCAGGATATGATGCAAAAGAACTTTGAGGGATTTGCCACCAACTCCGGCTTCCTTGCCGCCCAAAAAACGGGAGAAGCCTACAAAGGATTTCGTAAAGGACGCTGGTGGGATCTGGAAGCCATCGACATCGAACGCCTCCGCTCGCAGGTAAAGGATGTGGAAGTCATCACCCCTTCCGTTGCCCGTTGGGGATCCAACGCTATTTATGGAGACAAGAAATACGATTGCAGTGTGAAAGGATTATATCCCGACTATCTCCATATCGAATCACAAGAAATGGCATACGGGCGTTTTATCAACGACGTAGATATCCGTGAAGCGCGTAAGGTCTGCGTTATTGGCAAGCGTGTTTACGAAAGCCTGTTCAAACCGGGAGAAGACCCGTGTGGCAAATATGTGCGGGTAGACGGCATCTACTATCAAGTCATCGGCATGTCTTCTTCCGAAGGAGATATGAACATACAGGGCCGTGCCTCCGAGGCTGTTACCCTTCCATTCACCACCATGCAGCAGACTTATAATCTGGGCGGACAAATTGATGTAATCTGCTTCACCGTCAAACGGGGCATAAAGGTTTCCGATGTACAACCCCAAATGGAAGAAATCATCAAGGCAGCACACTATATTGCCCCTAATGACAAGCAGGCGCTTATGTATCTGAACGCTGAGGCTATGTTTTCCATGGTGGACAACTTATTCACCGGTATCCATATTCTGATCTGGATGGTAGGTTTGGGTACCTTGCTGGCAGGCGCCATCGGTGTATCGAATATCATGATGGTGACAGTGAAAGAACGCACTACAGAAATCGGCATACGCCGTGCCATCGGTGCACGCCCCAAAGACATCCTGCAGCAAATCTTATCTGAAAGCATGGTCTTGACAACCATCGCCGGCATGTTCGGAATTTCTTTCGCTGTCATGGTGCTGCAACTGGTTGAGATGGGAGCGAACTCCAACGGAGGAGATGCTCATTTCCAGGTCAGCTTCGGATTAGCAGTCGGAACCTGTGCCCTGCTGATCGCATTAGGTATGTTGGCAGGACTGGCACCTGCTTACCGTGCGATGGCTATCAAACCGATTGAAGCGATCAGAGATGAGTAGAAGTGGAGAGTTGAGAAGGGAGAGTTGAGAGTTAAATGAAGAATTAAAAATTAAACATATATATTCAAGATGAAAAAGTATCTGAAAATCACATTATTGGTAATTATTGCCATAATCCTTGTCGGAACGTTCGTATTTCTTTATCAGAAATCCAAGCCTAAAGTGATCGTATATGAAACACTGGCAGCAGAAGTCACGGACCTTGAAAAGACTACAGTAGCCACCGGAAAGGTAGAGCCGAGAGATGAAATTTTAATCAAGCCTCAGATTTCCGGTATTGTAGACGAGGTATTCAAAGAAGCGGGACAGAGCGTAAAAAAGGGGGAAGTAATCGCCAAAGTCAAAGTAATTCCCGAACTCGGACAACTGAACTCCGCAGAAAGTCGTGTCCGCCTGGCAGAGATCAATGCAAAGCAGGCCGAAACAGACTTTACCCGTATCAAGAAGTTATATGAAGATCAGCTTATCAGTCGTGAAGATTACGAAAAAGGAGAAGTAGCGGTAAAGCAGGCACGGGAAGAGAATCAGACTGCCAAAGATAATCTGGAAATTATAAAAGAAGGAATCACTAAAAACAGTGCTTCATTCAGTAGCACCATGATCCGCTCTACCATTGACGGACTAATTCTGGACGTACCAGTGAAAGCCGGCAACTCCGTAATCATGAGTAATACATTCAACGATGGTACCACCATTGCTACGGTGGCAAATATGAACGATCTGATTTTCAGGGGTAATATTGACGAAACCGAAGTAGGACGCATCCATGAAGGAATGCCGATTAAACTGACGATCGGAGCTTTACAGAATCTGACTTTTGATGCTATTCTCGAATATATTTCACCGAAAGGAGTAGAAACCAACGGAGCCAATCAATTTGAAATCAAAGCTGCTATCACAGTTCCGGATACCGTGCAGATTCGTTCCGGCTATTCCGCCAATGCAGAGATTGTGCTCCAGCGTGCCAGCAAAGTACTGGCAGTACCCGAAAGTACGATTGAGTTCAGCGGTGACTCTACGTTTGTATATATCATGACGGACTCCGTACCACAACAGAAATTCGAACGTACACAGGTGACTACCGGAATGAGTGACGGTATCAAGATTGAGATAAAAAAAGGTGTAACCGCTCAGACCAAGTTACGCGGTGCTGAGAAAAAAGATAAATAACTGACATCCAATGAAAGTAATCAATAAAATGATGGCAATCATCCTGTTGAGCGGAACCGGTATCGGTTCTGTTCAAGCACAGGATACCACTCCGCAGACATGGACTTTACGGCAATGCATCGACTATGCCATCGAGCATAACATCGACATCCGCCAGACAGCCAATGAAGCCGAACAAAATAAGATTAGTGTAAACACCGCTAAATGGGCACGTCTGCCGAACTTAAACGGTGGTGTCAGCCAGGGGTGGAGCTGGGGACGTACAGCTTCTCCGAAAGATAACTCATATAGTGATACTAACAGTTCCAGTACGGGAGTGAACTTGAGTACTAATGTACCTCTCTTCACAGGCTTACAATTATCCAATCAATATTCGCTTGCCAAGCTCAATTTACAGGCTGCTATCGAGGACCTGAATAAAGCCAAAGAGGATATTGCAATCAATGTCACTTCGGCTTATTTACAGGTTTTATTCAATCAAGAATTAAGTAAGATTGCTCATAATCAGGTCGATTTAAGCAAAGACCAGTTAAAACGTATTCAAGGTCTTCAGGGAGTGGGTAAGGCATCCTCTTCTGAAGTGGCCGAAGCACAAGCCCGTGTTGCACAGGATGAAATGACTGCTGTACAATCAGACAATACGTACAAACTGTCCTTACTGGATCTCACCCAACTCTTGGAATTACCCACGCCTGAAGGATTTGTACTCGAAAGCCCTAAGGAAGAATTAGAGTTCGAATCTCTCACTCCGCCGGATGACATATATACACAGGCGCTTACTTACAAACCAAGCATTAAGGCTGTAGAATATCGTTTACAAGGTAGTCTTAATAGTATTCGTATTGCCCAAAGTGCGTTTTATCCACAACTCTCTTTCAGTGCCGGTCTGGGAAGTAATTATTATACGGTTAGCGGAAGATCAGAGAGCAGCTTCGGCAGTCAGATGAAAAACAATCTGAATAAATATATAGGATTTAATTTGAGCGTGCCAATCTTCAACCGTTTTGCCACAAGAAACCGGGTACGCACCGCTCGTTTGCAACAAATAGATTTATCCTTGAAGTTGGATAACTGTAAAAAAATACTCTATAAAGAAATTCAGCAAGCCTGGTACAATGCTCTGGCAGCAGAAAGTAAATACAACTCCAGTGAAGTGGCAGTAAAAGCCAACGAAGAATCTTTCCGCCTGATGAGTGAGAAGTTCAATAACGGCAAGGCTACCTTTGTGGAATACAATGAAGCCAAACTTAATCTGACGAAAGCTCTTTCGGATAAGTTGCAGGCAAAATATGACTACCTGTTCCGGACTAAAATTCTGGATTTCTACAAAGGACAGGTCATTGAATGAAAAAAAATAAAGTTGAGTTTAGTATAGTAGTTCCTTAAAACATATCCGTTGGTTCATTCGTTATTATAGAAAGAACTAACGGATATGAAGTATTTTATCGTCCTAGTGATTGTAATGATTAGTAATACATTTTTAGGAGTTGCTAAACCAATGAAGAATCAAGCAGAAATCTATTTTGCGGGAGGATGTTTCTGGGGGACAGAACATTTCCTGAAACAAATTCGAGGAGTAGAAAGTACTCAGGTAGGGTATGCCAACAGTAATGTTGCCAATCCGAGTTATGAACAGGTCTGTTCAGGAAAAACCAATGCTGCCGAAACAGTAAAGGTGGTTTATGATCCGAAAACGGTAGATTTGAATTTACTGCTCGATCTATATTTCAAGACAATCGATCCTACCAGCCTCAACCAGCAAGGTAATGACCGGGGAACGCAGTATAGAACCGGAATTTATTATGTAGATAAAGAAGATCTCCCTGTCATCAAGCAGGCGATTCAACTATTATCCGCGCAATATAAAACTCCTATCGTCCTAGAAGTAAAGCCATTGACAAATTTCTATCCGGCAGAGACTTACCACCAGGACTATCTGGATAAAAATCCGGGTGGATACTGCCATATCAATCCCGCTTTATTCGAAATGGCACGCAAAGCGAATGCGCCGAAAGCTAAAGCGTATCAAAAAGCGGATGATGCAACCCTTCGTAAGGAATTGTCGGCGGAACAATATGCCGTAACCCAAAAGAATGCCACTGAACCTGCTTTCCACAATAAATACTGGAATGAGCATCGTCCCGGCATTTATGTGGATATTACTACCGGAGAACCTCTGTTTGTCTCTACCGACAAGTTTGATTCAGGTTGCGGGTGGCCAAGCTTTTCCCAACCGATTCAAAAAGATCTAATCGCAGAAAAGAAAGATACTTCGCACGGCATGATACGTACGGAAGTACGCAGTAAAACCGGAGATGCTCATTTGGGACACGTATTCACAGATGGGCCGAAAGAGAAAGGTGGATTACGCTATTGCATCAATAGCGCTTCACTTCGTTTTATCCCGAAAGATAAAATGAAAGAGGAAGGTTATGGAGAATATCTACCACTCGTTAAATAGATATTGAAGAGTTACAAAAGCTAATCGTAACTGTTCATTAGAAAAACAGAACGGTGGATTTCCTTATGGGATAATCCACCGTTTTTAATGTAGTTAAATTAAAAGAGAGAGAAGGAGTTTCACAACTCCGATTTATTTTTATCTGCTGGCAGTCAGCAGAGTTGCTTCATTAGTTGCCGGAGTAGATACATTCATAGCCCAGCTAGCAGCGGATTCTTCAATCCATTTATCATTCCACTTATAGTTCATATAAGCAACCGGCATATTAGCGTCGTTCAGTTCATAAACGCTCTTTTCAACAGATGCGTCGTAAGCCCTGTGAGAGTCATTCCAGCGTGCATATACCAAAGTGATTTCATTAGATGAATAAGTATAATCAATTTTGAAATACGGTATCCATTTTTCAGTAGAAGCATCCCATTTGAAAGCTTCTTTGGAAGACATTCTCTTCTGATCGTCATAGGTAAAATCATATTTCATGTGGCGATAGAGAGAACCATCGAGTCTGTAAATCACTTTCGATACTACAAGATCATCTACTTTTTCTTCATTAGTAATGAAGTTATTACCCTGTGCCTTCACTGTTGTATTAGCGATTCCTGCAAATACCATAGCAACTAAAACGATCATTCTGAATAATACTGTAGTCTTCATAATTGTATATTTTTTATTTGTTCAACATTCTGTTTTTGTTCTTCTGTTTATTAGACGGATTAAGCGTCTCAAACGGTTGCAACATTCTGAAGTTTTTTTCATTTTTCTTCGTTGTCCGCTTGCGACTATAGAGATGCAACGAGCGTGCCAAAACGATAACTAACTAATAATCAAGGAAATCATAAAACAGAACGGTGTACGAAAACGAACAGTTGTACGCTTAAAAGCGAACAACTAACCATTTTTTTCGCATTTTCTTCTTTCTACTGATGAATATAACTCTAAAAATGGGAAAATACTCCGCTTGTTGCCCGAATTATTATCTACCTTTGCAGCGATTATCATATCAAGAAAAAGAAGATGGAAACGTCCAGCAAAAAAAGAATTATCATTCTATCGGCTATCGGTATCTTGCTTACCAGCCTTATTTGTCTCTTTGCATTCCGCAATGTCATTTTATGCCATATCGTTGACAAACGAACTACACGTGCCGAACAAACATACGGTCTACAAATTCATTATCAGGAGTTACGAATGAAAGGCTGCAATGAAGTGGCTTTACAAGGACTTTCTATTGTTCCCAACCAACGGGATACCCTCCTGACATTACAATCCGTCAATGTAAAACTAAGTTTTTGGGAATTGCTAAAAGGAGAAATCGAAGTACGGAATGTGCTTATGAATGGCCTTGCAATCAACTTCATCAAGCATGATAGCATAGCTAACTACGATTTCCTGTTCTTTAAACGGCAACAAGAAGCAGAACCCCAACCTGTCATAGAAAGTGACTATGCCAACCGTATTGACCGGATATTAAACCTCATTTACGGTTTCCTGCCTGAAAACGGGCAACTCAGTCAAATCAATATAACCGAACGTAAAGATAGTAATTTCGTTGCAGTCAACATTCCTTCTTTTATTATTGAGAACAATCATTTCCAATCAACCATTCAGATAAAAGAAGATACACTGCCTCAACAACTATGGGAAGCCACCGGCGAACTAAACAGAAGAGACTATACATTAAAAGCATCTGTCTTTGCCCCGGAAAAAAGAAAAATCTCACTACCTTATATTACCCGCCGTTTTGGAGCAGAAGTCACTTTCGACACCCTATCTTATAATATGACTAAAGATAAGCGTGCATCCAATCAACTGCTCCTCAAAGGAAAAGCGAGAGTGAACGGACTTGACGTATTTCATAAAGCCCTCTCTCCTGAAGTAATTCATCTCGATCGTGGACAACTCTGTTACGAGATGAACATTAGCGGGCACTCACTCGAACTGGATAGCACGACCATCGTTGATTTCAACAAACTCCAGTTTCATCCTTATTTGCGAGCCGAGAAAGAGAAAGGAAACTGGCATTTCACTGCTGCGGTCAACAAATCCTGGTTTCCGGCAGATGATCTGTTCAGCTCTCTCCCCAAAGGATTATTCAGCAATCTGGAAGGCATAAAAACAAGTGGCGAGTTGGCCTATCATTTTCTATTAGATATTGATTTTGCACAACTAGATAGTCTCAAACTGGAATCCGAACTGAAAGAGAAAGACTTCCGCATCACAAGCTATGGAGCCACTTCACTCTCCAAAATGTCCGGCGAGTTCATTTATACAGCTTATGAGAATGGAATACCGGTGCGGACTTTTCCTATTGGTCCCTCGTGCAAACACTTTACACCATTGGATAGCATTTCACCCATCCTAAGAATGTCCGTTATGCAAAGTGAAGATGGAGCATTCTTTTACCATCGTGGTTTCCTGCCCGATGCCCTACGGGAAGCATTGATTTACGACCTGCAAGTGAAACGCTTTGCACGTGGAGGAAGCACGATCACCATGCAACTCGTAAAGAATGTATTCCTGAACCGTAATAAGAACTTTGCACGTAAATTGGAAGAGGCATTGATTGTATGGCTAATAGAAAATGAAAGATTAACTTCTAAAGAACGCATGTACGAAGTATATCTGAACATTGTTGAATGGGGACCGCTCGTTTATGGCATTCAGGAAGCTTCTGCTTATTATTTCAATAAACGCCCTTCACAACTGAACACGGAAGAAAGTATTTTCCTGGCTTCCATTATCCCGAAGCCCAAGCATTTCCGCAGCTCTTTTGCTGAAGGCGGACAGTTAAAAGAGAATATGGAAGGCTATTATAAGTTGATAGCCAAGCGGCT
>ERZ779656.1397-NODE-1397-length-12980-cov-4.703598_pt1 | contig 12980 bp, 10 predicted proteins | sample MGYA00511102_ERZ779656 | MGnify/ENA primary metagenome ERZ779656 (study PRJEB29588, sample SAMEA2143980) | human gut metagenome | biome: human gut; feature: human-associated habitat; material: faeces | place: Denmark | collected 2008/2010 ... | reverse complement strand
GTTGGTCGCGCTTTCATGCTCCTTCCGCGTGCAGCTTTTTGGGGCTTCGCCTAAGTCCTTGTTTGCCCCCCAACTTTCCGTGAAGAACCAATAATCTTCCTTCCCCTGCCCCTCTGCTTTTGTCGGCGGAGGGGCGTTTTTTGTACTTCCGCGAAATTCGAGATTGACAACTTCCCCCGATGGTGGTAAACTGGAAAAAACGGAAGGTTTCTGCCCATTTTCGTCGTTTGTTAGGAGGATTGCTATGAGCCCTATTGCCGCCCGGAAAAAGACCATCATCTGGATGATTGCCGCCATCGTGCTGGCAGTCTCTTCCATCGCACTTGGCGCCGGTCTCATCGTCAGCCACAATTCGCTGACGGACACCCGGAATCAGCTGACGGACACGCAGAGCGCGCTGTCCTCCACCCAATCCACCTTAGCGGACACCGAAAACAGCCTGTCCGCCGCGAAGGACACCCTCGCATCCACCGAAGCCACCCTCGCGGACACGCAGACCACGCTGGACACGACCGCCGCCGCCTTGACGGATACCCAGACCACCCTCGCGTCCACCGAAGCCACCCTCGCCGAAACGCAGGGTACGCTTGCTGACCGCGAAACCGAGCTGTCCGCCACAAAGGACACCCTCGCGTCCACCGAAGCCACCCTCGCCGAAACGCAGACTGCCCTGAGCAGCCGCGACACCACGCTGGCATCCACGAAGGACACGCTGATTATCACCCAGACCAAACTGGCGGCAGTGAAGGACACGCTGTCCACCACGCAGAACGAACTGGACACCTTGAAGGCATCCCTGCCGGCAAAGGAATATGAGCTGGAGAACACGAAGGAAGCGCTCGCCGCGACGGAAGCCGAACTGGCGGTGACGCAGAACACGCTGACTGCCGCGCAGACGGAGCTGTCCGACACAAAAAACAGCCTGTCCGCTACTGAAACCGAGCTGACCGCGACGAAGGACACCCTTGCCGCCGCCACGACGGAATTGTCCGACACCAAGACGGCGCTGACCGCCACCGAAGCCGAGCTCACGACGACGAAGGACACCCTGACCGCAAAGGAAGCCGAGCTCACGACGACGAAGGACACCCTGACCGCGAAGGAATCCGAACTCGCCGCGACGAAGGACAGCCTGACCGCAAAGGAATCCGAACTCACCGCGACAAAGGACACCCTGACCGCGAAGGAAGCGGAACTCACCGCGACGAAGGACACCCTGACCGCGAAGGAATCCGAACTCACCGCGACGAAGGACAGTCTGACCACTGCGGAAAACGAACTCGCCGCGACGAAGGACAGCCTGACCACCGCCACGACGGAGCTGGAAGCCACAAAGGCAACCCTTGCCGCGACAGAGGCGGAATTGACGACGACGCAGGAAACCCTCGCCGACGCGCAGGCGATTCTGGCGGCATCGAACGAATCGCTGAGCTTCGCGAAGCTGAACCCGGCGACGCGCGGCACTGACCCCGGCATCGCGCCCTCCCCGATGGCAAGCGCGGTTCGCGACCCGTCGGAAGCCGTCGCGTTCCTGCTTGTGACGGTCGGCACAAAGATATACGAGCCGATTCCGCTGCTGGAGGACGGGTACTACCGGCTGATTCACGGCGTGTGCGTGAACATCATCCACGTCACGGAGACGAGCATCGAAATGACCGATGCCAGCTGCGCCGACCACGACTGCATCGCGCAGGGCATCGTGACGCTGGAGAACAAGGACACGCGTGAAGGCGGCAGCTACATCATCTGCCAGCAGAACTTTGTGACGCTGCGGCTCTGCACCCGCGCGGAGCTGGAAGCGGAAGGCATTGTGCTGCAATAATCGAGGATTTGACCGGGGGCGGCGCAAGGCTGCCTCCGGTTTTTTGCATAATCAGAAATATCCCCAAGGAGGAAAACGCCCATGCTGACGTATCATCCGACCACCGAAGCCGAGAAGGAAGCCATCTGCGCGTGGCAGTACCCCGGCGAATACGCGATGTACAACAATCCGCCGTATGCCGAGCAGAAGAAGCACGGATACGGTTTTGCGAATCCGGCAAACAATTTCTATTCCTTTTACGATGGCGAAACGCTGGTGGGCTTTGTGAACCTGTCCGATGAGGGCAGCGAGGTGTTTTTCGGCATCGGGGCGCATCCCGACCACTGCGGGCAGGGGTACGGCACGCAGATGACGGCGCTGGCGTGGGATTTATCCCAGCGGCTGTATCCGGGCAAGCCGATGTATCTGGAAGTGCGGACGTGGAACACGCGCGCCGTTCGCTGCTACGAGAAGGCAGGATTCCGGGTGGTGGGCGAGCCGGTGAAGCGGGTGACGCTCAGCGGAGAAGGGACGTTTTACCATATGGTGCGTCAGGCGCAGGGATCATTCCGCGCAAGATGTTGATTTGCCAAGCGGCATCCGCTGCGAATTTGACTTTCGCCGCCTTTCGGGGCGGCTTTTTGTTTTCCCCCGCTGAACGCCGCCTAAAATCTCTATGAATCTGTAAAATTCAGTTGAAAACAAGCGCAAAGTGTGGTAAAGTAGATATGTATGCGATTTTTCCCCGCACAGGCGGAATTCTGCTGCATTGCGGCACGCTCGGAGGAAACGAACCATCATGACGATTATGAATGTCTTATCCCTGTTCGGCGGACTGGGGCTGTTCCTGTTCGGAATGCAGCTGATGGGCGAAGCGCTGGAAAAAGCGGCGGGTACACGGCTGAAAAAGCTGCTGGGCATGGTCACGGGCAACCGCTTCCTCGCCATGCTTGCGGGCATCACCATCACGGCGGTGGTGCAGTCCTCCTCCGCGACGACGGTCATGGTCGTCGGCTTTGTCAACGCGGGGCTGATGTCCCTGACGCAGGCGGTCGGCGTGATTATGGGCGCAAACATCGGCACAACGGTCACGTCGCTGCTGCTGTCTGTGCAGATTGATTTCGCCGCCATCTTCACGTTTCTGGGGCTGATTCTCTCGAATCTTCCCGACAAGTACAGAACCGCCAAGCAGTTCGGCACCATCACGATGGGCTTGGGCATCCTGTTCATCGGCATGAACACCATGTCCGGCGCGATGGAGCCGCTGCGGACGTGGGAGGGCTTCCAGAAGGCGATGGCGTCCATCAACAACCCGATTCTGGGCGTGCTGATTGGCGCGGGCATCACCGCCGTCCTGCAATCCTCCGCCGCCAGCATCGGCATCCTGCAAACGCTCGTCGCGCAGGGGCTGATTGGGCTGGATGGCGCCATCTTCATCCTCTTCGGGCAGAATATCGGCACTTGCGTCACGGCGCTGCTGGCGTGCGCGGGCACAAACTCCACCGCCAAGCGCGCAGCGACGGTGCACCTGCTCTTCAACGTCATCGGCACGGTGATTTTCGTCATCATCGCCTGCTGCCTGCCGCTGGCAAGCTGGGTCGAGATGCTCTCCCCCGGCAACCTCAAGCTGCAAATCGCCATCGTCCACATTCTCTTCAACGTCACGACGACGGCGCTGCTGCTGCCCGCCGCAAGCTGGCTGGAGAAGCTGGCGTGCCTGCTGATCAAGGGCGACGGCTCGACCGCCGAGGAAATGAAGCTGCGCTACTTTGACGCGCGTATGCTCAAAACGCCGCCGATTGCCGTGGCGCAGCTGTTCAACGAAGTGCAGCGCATGGGCGGCATCGCGATGGGCAACTTCCAGCGCGCAATGGAGTGCTTCAACGAGTGGGACGCGAAGAAGTCCGAAGAGCTGGCGCGGAACGAGGACGTGCTGGACTACCTGAACCGCGAAATCACCGATTCGCTGGTGGATGTGAAGGGGCTTGACCTGTCCGAGAAGGACACGAAGCTGGTCGGCTCGATGTTCCACGTCGTCAACGACATGGAGCGCATTGGCGACCACAGCCAGAACATCATGGAATCGGCGCAGCTGAAGAATCAGGATGAGGTGAAATTCTCGCCCAAGGCGGTGCAGGAGCTGGAAAGCCTGTCGAACCTTGTGCGCGCGCAGATGCAGCGCTCGCTGGACATGTTCAAGGCGCAGGTAACGGACGACACGCTGCTGGGCGAAGTGGAGGGCGTAGAGGACGAAATCGACACGACGACCGAAGCCCTCCGCAGCCACCACATGGACCGCTTGAAGAACCACAAGTGTTCCGCGAAGAACGGCATGATTTATCTGGACATGCTGACGAACCTCGAACGTATCGGCGACCACGCGGAGAATATCGCCACGTCCGCGAAATCCGCAACGGGGATTTGAGTTGTCCACATTGCTTGCACATGAAAACCTCGCGACAGGTGATGCCGCGAGGTTTTTTGGTTCTATTGATTATTCGCCGATTTCCGCGTAAATCATTTCCACATGATTCTGGCATTCCTTCGCGAACGTCGCCGCATCAAACGCGCCGTTCAGATAGCGCTGCACCAACACCTGAAGCGCGTCATCATACGTCAGCGGCGAACCCTCGGACACATACAGCGATTTCGCCATCTCCTGATAGTAGACAATATCCTCCGCCGAAGAGAAATAACGCCACTGCTCCATGTTTGCGTACTGATCCTGCAAGTCGCGCAGGGTGTCCTCGTCCGCGCGCTCTTTATCTGCTTTCTGTTCCAGCAGTGCGATTTTTTCCGCAAGTTCATCCAGCTGCGCCACCATCGACGGATTTTCAATCGGCTCGGTCAGGTTGTCATAGATAAAGTAACTTCCATCTGTCAGATGTGTCGCGCAGTATTCCAAAAACTGAATCGCGGCTTCCTGATTCTTGCCGTAGGGGTTCACCACAGCAATGGTCACATACGTTTCAACCGCGCTGTTCTGCTCCGGGAAAATGCGCGGCACGAATTGAATCATCTGCGACGGGGCGGACGAAGCACCCGGAATCATGAAAATATTTTCAAATGCCATGCGCGGCTCTTCTTCCGCGGGCAGTTCGTCCTTGATGCGCTGGACGTAATGCAGAAACGTTTCGTCCGTAAAGTCCAGCCTGCGTCCCTCCTGCAGGGAGGTCATGATGTAATACTTCATGAACAAGTCCATCATGCCCGACTGGGTGTATTTCTGCATCAGAAGCCCTGTCTCTTCCGGCAGAAGCCCTTCTTCCAGAATTTCGTTGCACACATCCAGCAGTTCGTCGAAGGTTTCGGGCGACTTCATTCCCCATTCGTCCAGATATTCCGTCAAGACCATCATGCCCATCGGGGAAGCATCTATTATCCAGCCCATCAGCGTATCGTCATCCGTGCAGACGGGGCGCAGAGCGGGATAGACATGCTGGAAAGCGTCCTGCAAAATCGCGCTGCCGGTTAGCGGCGCGTAGTATTTCATGTTTTTGAGGGTATATAAGCCGTCGTAAGCAGTGAAAACAAACAAATCAATGTCGGGATTCTTGATAACGTAGGCGGTCGAAATCGTGTCCATGATGTCTACGGACTTTTCGCAGGTGATGCTGATGCCGCTTTCCTGTTCAAACTGCTCCATGCGTTCCATCAAGGCATAATACTGATTGGTGGCAATGTTCAGTTCTGTATTTTCCGCGTGGGCGGCAAAAGCGCACAGGGTCAGAGCGGCGCAGAGCATCAGCGACAGAAACTTTTTCATTCGCTTCTCCTTCTTTAAATCGTTAAGACTGTAAGTAAAACTCAATAGGCGGAAGTATCCCGCAAAGGACACTTCCGCTCATTTAATTTATCACGTTACGGCGCAAAAACAGCTACAAGTGTACTTTGTGCATTTGTTGGCACAGAACTATTTGTTCTGGCTCGAGCCGAATAACTGACATTTGCCTTTACATAGCCAGCTTTTCTGCTTTCCTGCATATAGTAAATTGTCTTAACGCCCGCGCTATTAGGATAATATGCAGGCGACACCTGCGTATCATTGGAATTGTTTGTGACCCAGAAAACGAAATACCCTGCACCCGATGTGGAGAACTCCGTAATTTCCAGATACGGCTCATCCGATTCATCACTCTTAATGCCGGTTCCCACAGTGAACGTTTTCTTTGGACCAGTAACCGTTACCGCCATCGCCGACGTAGCAAACAAGCAAGTCAAAACCAATGCAAGCAGTAATGCCGTCATTTTCTTCATACGTTTTCCTCCTATTTTGATTGTGCTCGGCTATTGCTTCTGAATCATCCAGCCGCCCCATTGGACTCGCCTCCTTTGCTTATAGGTCACTTTTCCTCCATTGAGGACATCTTTAATATATCACATGTTTTTTATTTTGTCAACACCCATTACAAAAATTTTTTTCTTTCTTGATATATTCCCCCACGACATCCACCAGCCCATCTGCCTCCTTCGGCGCGTACCTCGGCGAAATCGCGAGCGTCACGAAGTCATACGCCCCCGCCGCGCGGAAATCACGGTAGTCGTCGTACACGCGGAACGGCACGGTCGGCTCTGCGCCGTTTTTCGCGGCGAACATCTGCGCGGTCAGCGAATTTAAGTGGATGTTGCCGTCCGCGTCCAGCAGGACTTGCGGAATGTCGGCGCGCGAACGCGGATTGCGCACGTTATCCAGCGACGAAATCCGCCGCATCGCCAGCGCGAACAGCAGGTAATTCGCCTCATCGAGCTTCTTCTGGGCATAGAACGCGGTGTAGTCCAGCCGCTTTGGGACGGGCATGGACAGGACGTTGAACAGCACGAAGTTCGGGCCGGGATAGCCGATGCCGAGATCGCTGTGCGCGTCGACGTGGGTGACGTCGAAGGGGGCGGTCAGGCGTCCGGCGGCGATTTGCTCCTCCCAGAAGCGGAGCGCGCCGTCGTGCGTCTCGAAGATGCGGCCGGGCTTGGGGGCGGTGCGGGACAGGCCGCACTGGTTTTCGAGGAACGCGCGGACGGCGGATGCTTCCCACGGCTCATGTCCGGTGAGGGATGGGCGGTGTCCTAATTCGGCAAGCGGGCAGCAGTCAGCGAGGAAAAAGTCGAGGTCAATGTCGAGAACGCGCATGGTAATGCTTCTTTCTGCTGAAATCAGCGGGATTTCGGTTCTATTATACCCCATTCCCCCTCACGGCGCAAGGTCGATGATGCTGTTGTCGCTGCCGCCCTCGGCGAAGGAATCCGGCACTTGCCCGACGATGATGCTTTCCGCCATCGCCATCTGCGTGCTGGCCTGCACGTTTTTCGCGCCGGTCGGGATGACGATTTGCACGTTCGCGGTAAGGACGAGGGAAATGCGGTGGCGGGTCTGGTTGATGCCGGCGGTGGTGAAATCGGTGCTGAACGCCGCCTGCACCGAGCCGACGGGCAGAATCTGCACGGCGATGCCCGGCCCCGCGCCCGCCAGCAGCGTCAGCCCGATGGCACTGCCCAGCGGCACGACGACGGTTTTCTGCCCCATGGCGGTCAATCTCTCCTGCGCAAGCAGGGACGCCTGCGCCGCCAAGCGGTTCATCTCCGGGGTATTCGCCTGAATCAGGCGCACTTGCCCTTGCGCGTCCTTCTCGACGGTCATCAGGTCGGCGTAATGCACGCCGAGTCCGAGCATCTCAGACGCTGCCTCGTTGAGCGCCTGAATCGCCAGCGACCGCGCCGTCGCCTGCGAGAGCGTCAGCACGACGTCGGTCACGTTTCGCTCGACGCGGAGAATCAGCAGCGTCATCAGCACAAGCAGCAGCAGCGCGCGTTTCCACCGCTGCCGGGGAGATTTTCGGCGCTTTGCAGGAATTTTCACTTCTGATTCGTTGTTTGTCTGGGGCATGGTGCATCCTCCTTTCGTCGCCTGCCATTGCAGGATGCGCGAATATGTGCTATAATATAGGATGTAATTCTGTATGCTCTGCGGGTTATGCTATTTTCGGATGAAAATGCGCCAAGGCGCGAGCAGATGGCGCAGGCGAATCCGAAAATAGCATTCCGCATTCCTTCATATTCCGCCGGGGCGCGCATCATGCCGCTGACGGCGCAAAGGGGCTGAAGCAGTGAAGAAACGCAACGATTTCCCGGACTTTGTGCCGGAAAACGACGATTTTGCCTATCAGGACGGTTATCCCGACAACCCGCAGGGCGATGATCCTGACGAGTACGACCCGAACTGGGCGGACGACGACGACCCCGTGGAAGTTGCGGGGCAGGCGGACATGTTCGCGCACGAGGACTTCTGGAACGCTTCGGCGGATGATAGCGAAGCGCTGCCGGAGGAGGAAAAGGTCTACAAGCACTCCATTTTCAAGCCGGAGATGAAGAAGCCGAACTTCGTGCTGTCGATTGCCGTCAACGTCATCCGCATTTTCGCGGTGCTGGTGCTGGTGGCAGGGCTGGCGGCAGTCGGCGCGGTGGTCGGCATTGCGAAAGGGTACATGGAAACTGCCCCGACGCTTGACCTCGCCGCGATTGACGATCAGGCGCAGACCTCCTTCATCTACGACGCCAACGGCAACCTCATCACCGAATACAAAGGCTCGGAGAACCGCGTCATGGTGTCGATTCAGGCCATGCCGACATACCTCCAGCACGCTTTTATCGCCGTGGAGGATGCGCGCTTCTACACGCACAACGGCGTGGACATCAAGCGCATTATCGGCGCGTTCGTGTCGAACCTGTCCTCCTCCTCCACGCAGGGCGGCTCGACCATCACCCAGCAGCTGATTAAGAATACGCTCCTTTCCTCCGAGCAGAGCTACAAGCGCAAAATTCAGGAAGCGTACCTCGCCATGCAGCTGGAAACGCGCTACACAAAGGATCAGATTCTCGAAAGCTACCTGAACACCATCTACCTCGGCGAAAACTACTACGGCGTGTACACCGCCGCGCAGGGGTATTTCGGCAAATCGCTGGGCGAACTGACGCTCCGCGAATGCGCCATGCTGGCGGGCACATGCAACTCGCCCTACTACTACAATCCGCGCCGGAATTTCTACACGCGGCAGAAGGAGGGCGTGGATTACCCCGCCATCACCAACGACCGCACCAACTACGTCCTGCGCTGCATGTACGAAAACCAGTACATCACCTACGAGCAGTATCAGGAGGCGCTTGACCCGGCGACCGCGCATGTGCTGGAGAAAGACCCGAACACGGCTACCGGCATGTACGCCTACGCGCACTACGTCGAATACGCGGTGGATGAGGTCATCGACATTCTGCTGCAGCTGAACAACCTTGAGGACACCTCCGCCAACCGCAACGCCATGGAAAACAAGCTGCGCACCGGCGGCTACCACGTCCAGCTCGCCATCGACACCTCCATTCAGTCCACCGTCGAGGATACGCTGGAAAACTGGACGAACTACCCCACCCTGCGCGACCCGGCGGACAAGGTCTACCGCACGCGCAATTCCGACGGCACATACGACGAAACGGTTGAGCCGCAGGCCGCCGCCGTCGTTGTGGACTACCACACGGGCGAAATCAAAGCCATTGTCGGCAGCCGCACGCGTCCGACCGCCATGAAGACCTTCAACCGCGCGGTGGATATGACCATGCCCGTCGGCTCGTCCATCAAGCCGATTGCCGTGTACGCCCCCGCGATTGAGCTTGGCGCATCCCCCGCGAGCATCGTGATGAACATGCCGCTGCCGATTTCCGGCTGGCGCGGGTCAAACGGGCAGGATTCGTGGCCGCGCAACTACGGCGGCAGCTCCTACGCCGGCCCGGAGACGCTGCGCAAGGCGCTCGTCAACAGCCACAACACCGCCGCCGCACAGGCGCTGATGACCCTCGTGGGCGTGGACAATTCCGTTGCCTTCCTGCACGCGATGGGCATTGACGATGCGCACATTGACGCAACGCCGTTCGGCTTGTCCCTCGGCTCCAGCGGCATCACGCCCATGCAGATGGCGGTTGCCTTCGGCGTGCTGGCGAACGGCGGCGTGTATCAGCAGCCCATCTCCGTCCTCGGCATTTCCGACAGCACGGGCAAGGTCATCTGGGACGGCCACCAGCAGCAGGAGCGTCACCGCGTGTTCAGCGAATCCACGGCGTACATGGTCGTGGACATGCTCAAGCAGGCGGTTTCCTCCGGCACGGGCACAAACGCGAAAATCAAGGGGCAGACCGTCGCGGGCAAAACCGGCACGAACTCCGACCAGAAGGGCGTTTTCTTCGCTGGCATGACGGGCTACTACTCCTCCGCCCTGTGGGTTGGGCATGACAACTACAAGGCGCTGTCGTCGAAATCCACCGGCTCCCGCTCCGCCGCCCCGCTGTGGCAGAGCTACATGAGCAAGATTCATCAGGGGCTGTCCAACCGCGACATTCTGGAGGGCAGCGCCAGCGACTACGGCTTGGTGAAGGTGACGACATGCGCGGTATCGGGGCAGCTTGCCACCGACGCTTGCCGAAGCGACGCGATGGGCTACGGGGTCGTGACGGACTACTGGAAAGCCGGCACAGAACCGACGGTTTCCTGCCAGATGCACACGACGCAGACGATTTGCTCCGTCAGCGGCTTGCTCGCCTCCCCCTACTGCCCGGACACGGTCACGCGCGGCGTGCTGACGATTCCGTCTGGACACCCGCTGGCCTCCTTCATCGGCACGGAATATGAGGATGTGCTGATTGAGTACCTCGGCAGCTACGCGGTCTTAGGCGCAAGCGGCACCTGCCCGTACCACACGAGCGCATCCAGCTCCGGCAGCAACACGATGGTGGAGAACACGCTGATTCCCGATGCGAAGATTCTGCTTTCGCAAGCCTACGCGCAATTGCAGAGCATGGACATTGTAAACGACGCGCAGCGCTACTCCGCGATTCAGTCCGCCATCACGAATCTGGAATACGTCATCTCCCTCCCCGCCCCGACGACGGCGGAAGTTGCGTCCGCAATGGGGCAGCTGACACAGGCGATGGCGGGTCTCTACTAATGGATACACAAACAAACACGGCGGCGGATTCTCTCGCAGAAATCCTCCATGCCCTCCGCGGCATCCGCGCCCCCATCCAGCAAGGCGAATACGACCTGCACGACCTCGTGCGGGCATCCCTTGCGGAGGCGGAAATCCCCTGCGCGCACGAAGTCCCGCTCGCCCCGCGCTGCCGCATCGACTTGCTTTGCCCCGGCGGCATCGGCATCGAAATCAAGCGCGGGCAGCCTGACCGCAAGCGCATTGTGATGCAGCTGACCCGCTACGCCGCGTGCGGGCAAATCAGCAGTTTAATTCTCGTGACTGAGCGGACAGTCGCCGTACCCAATCGAATTCACGGAAAGCCGATTTCGTGCGTATGCCTGAACCGGCTGTGGGGAATTGCACTATGAATGAAGAAGAAGCGGAACTGCTTCCGCCGTACCTGCGCCCGTACCCGCCCTCCGGCGCACCGCTGGGAACGCTGAGCTACAACCGCCGCAGCAAATGCTGGGTGGTGAAGGGCGACCCGTCGGTGACGGAGGTGTGCAAGCGGCTGTTTCCGGGCAGCGCGGGCAGCAGGCGCGGCGAAGCGCGGTTCACGGCGCATCGGCGGGCGGTGGGCGACCTCTGCTGGCTGATGATGCGCTTCCCGCTGGAAATCAAGGCAAGTGACCGCGCGTTGTGGGAAAAAGCCGTCACGGGCGCGCGGGAATATGCGGTTCGTCAGGCGAAAATGGCAACGATGCCCGTGCGCATGACCCCGCCCGACGGCGCGTTTCTGGGCACGCTCCGCCCGTTTCAGGAGGAGGGGCTGTCGTACCTGTGCAGCCATGACCGATGCCTGCTGGCGGACGAAATGGGCTTAGGCAAGACGGTGCAGGCGCTGGCGTTTCTATCCTCCACCGGTTCATTGCCCGCGCTGGTGATTCCGCCCGCGCACCTGACCCGCAACTGGCAGGAGGAAACGCTGCGTTTCCTGCGGGTGGACGGCAAAGCGCCGCGCGTGCACACGATCCGTGGGCTGAAGCCCTACGACCTGCCGGAAGCGGACGTATACATCATGCACTATCTGCTTCTGCGCGGATGGAAGAACGTGCTGCCGACGCTGCCTTTTCGATCGGTCATCTTCGACGAAATCCAGGAGCTTCGCCATGCGGGGACGGAAAAGTACTCCGCCGCGTCGCTGCTGTCGGAAAGCTGCGAGCGCGTTATCGGGCTATCCGGCACGCCGATTTACAACCGCGGCGGCGAAATCTGGAACGTCATCAACATTCTCGACTACCACTTCTTAGGCGACTGGGAGTCGTTTTCGCGCGAGTGGTGCAGCGGCTACGGCAATCAGCTTGTGCTGAAGCCCGATTTGCTCGGCGCGTACCTGCGGCGGGAGGGGCTGATGCTCCGCCGGACGAAGCAGGAGGTGCTGCGCGAGCTGCCGCCGAAGCGCCGCTTGGTGCAGGAGCTGGACTGGAACGACAAGGTATACGCCCAGCTGATGGCGCCCGTGATGCGCGACGTGCTGCGCTGGAAACAGGACGACCAGCTTTCGGCGCAGGAGCGGGCGATGCTGGAGGAATCCATCAGCCAGCACGCGCGGCAGGCCACGGGCGTGGCGAAAGCGCCGTATGTGTGTCAATTTGTGCGCGCGCTGCTGGACGGCGGCGAAAAAGTGCTGCTGTTTGCACACCACCATCAGGTGATGGACATCTACAAGCAGGAATTGAAGGCGTTTTCGCCGGGGTTCATCACCGGGCGGGAGACGACGCTGGCGAAAATGAACGCGGTTGACCGCTTCCAATCCGGGCGGACGGACGTGCTGTGCATCAGCCTGCGCGCGGCAAGCGGTCTCAATCTCCAGCGCGCGACATGCGTGGTCTTTGGCGAACTGGACTGGTCGCCGGCAGTGCATTCACAGGCGGAGGACCGCGCGCACCGCATGGGGCAGGAGGATTCGCTCCTGTGCTACTACCTCGTTGCGCCGCAGGGTTCGGACGCGGTGATGCAGGAAGCGCTGGGCTTGAAGGTCAGCCAATTTGTCGGGCTGATGGGCGACGCGCCGCAGTCCCCGGAGCAGGCGGAGCAGTTTGCGAATCAGGCGCGTCGGCATGTGGAAAGGATTGTGGCGCAGATGGGGGACAATTCCGGTTCTCCCAACCAACGATAACGGTCAAGCCGCATGGGTGTGCGCTGCGAAGGGGTGTCGGGGGCGACCGCAAAGC
>ERZ779656.1393-NODE-1393-length-13005-cov-5.394131_pt1 | contig 13005 bp, 8 predicted proteins | sample MGYA00511102_ERZ779656 | MGnify/ENA primary metagenome ERZ779656 (study PRJEB29588, sample SAMEA2143980) | human gut metagenome | biome: human gut; feature: human-associated habitat; material: faeces | place: Denmark | collected 2008/2010 ... | reverse complement strand
CCCTACGGGGAGTGGGGCTCACGCAAGTACCTGATGAGCAGCCTCAACCAAAGTCTGAAACGGATGAACCTGGAGTATGTGGACATCTTCTACTCCCACCGCTACGACCCGGATACTCCGCTTGAAGAGACCCTGCAAGCACTGGTTGATATCGTACGGCAAGGCAAAGCACTCTATGTAGGAATCTCCAAATATCCCAAAGAGGCGGCCGAGTTTGCCTACAAATACCTGGAAGAACGGGATGTACACTGCCTGCTCTATCAAGGCAGATACAATCTCTTCAACCGCGAACCGGAAGAAGAAGGTATCCTGCAGCAAGCCAAAGGGAACGGAACCGGCTTCATCGCCTTCTCCCCGCTGGCGCAGGGCCTGCTGACCAACCGCTACCTAAATGGTATTCCCGAAGATTCGCGCATGGCAAAGGGGGCTTTCCTGAAGAAAGAAGCACTGACCGACGAGACGCTGCAAAAAATCAAGGCACTCAACGAAGTTGCTGCCTCACGCGGGCAAACCCTTGCCGAGATGTCACTTGCCTGGCTGTTGAAGGACGGCCTGGTGACAAGCGTCATCATCGGAGCGAGCTCCGTTACCCAACTGGCAGATAACCTGAAAGCGACTGAAAATACAGACTTCTCTGCCGAGGAACTGGAGAAGATAAAGAAAATCATTCAAAAATAAATCAACATGAAAAGCCTCCTTATTCAAACCTTTTGTTTATTATTCCTTTGCTTGGGCACGGTCCGTGCACAGCAATACCAACTTGCATCACCCAACGGAAAACTATCCGTTACGGTAGATGCCGGAGAAGCCCTCACCTGGCAGATAGCACACGACGGCACCACAGTGCTGCAACCCTCTGCCATTGCCCTGCAAGGCAGAGATGAAAAATCAGCCAAGAAAGCAATAACTTTCGGTAAAAATGTAAAAGTAATCCGTGCAGAACGCAAGTCTGTGGAGTCCTCCTTCCCCACTCCCCTCTACAAAAAGGCAAGTGTGGAGGATGTCTACAACCTGTTGACACTGAAATGCCGCGGAGGCTACAGCGTACAGTTCCGCGCATACGATGACGGTGCTGCCTACCGCTTCATTTCCGAACAGAACAAGCCGTTTATCGTCCTCAACGAAACTGCGGACTTCAATTTCGACAAGGATTACCAGGCATTTGTACCTTACATAAACGACAACCGCAACGGTGAGCGCTATTGCTTCTCCTTCGAGTCTTACTACGACGAAGCCCCGTTGTCCAAAATGCACACCGACTCACTCTCCATCACCCCACTGATGGTTTGCCTGGACGGAGGAAAGAAAGCCGTTATCATGGAAGCCGGATTGGAAAACTATCCCGGCATGTTCCTCACTGTAAATCCTCAGACACGTCAAGGAGTGCAGGCAGCATTTGCCCCCTATCCGCTGGAAGAAATAATCGGCGGACACAACCGGCTGAACCTGATACCGACCAAGCGTGCAGACTACATCGCCCGTTGTGCCAAGCAGGAGCTCCCCTGGCGTGTGATACTCGTCACCGAAAAGGACACGCAGCTTGCCGACAACGACATGGCACAGCGTCTTGCCCCCGCCTGCCGCATCAAAGACATTTCCTGGATTAAACCCGGCAAAGTGGCTTGGGACTGGTGGAACACCTGCAACTTGACTGGAGTAGACTTCAAAGCCGGCATGAACACCCCGACTTATAAGGCATTCATCGACTTTGCCGCCGACAACAACCTGGAATATATCATCATCGATGACGGCTGGAGCGGAAACGAATCCTTATTGAAAGACCTGAATCCGGATATCGATTTAAAGGAACTGGTAGCCTACGGAAACCAGAAGGGCGTCGGCATCATTCTCTGGGCAAGCTGGCGAAATTCTGCCAAAGATACGGAAGCCGCATTCAGCCACTATGCACAGATGGGTATCAAAGGCTTCAAGATAGACTTCTTCGACCGTGACGACCAGCCACTAGTACAGTCCGTAGAACGCATTGTAGCCTGCGCCGCCGAGCACCGCCTGGTATTAGACCTGCATGGACTCAAGCCATACGGTATACAGCGCACCTATCCCAACGTCCTAAACTTTGAAGGTGTAAAGGGACTGGAGAACGCCAAATGGGAACCGATAGTGAACGGAGCCCCCCTCCACAACTTCCCGCGCTATGACGTGACTGCTCCCTACCTGCGCATGCTTATAGGTCCGATGGACTACACACCGGGAGCCATGATGAACGCAACCCGCGAAACCTTCCGTGCCGTCAACGACCATCCGATGAGCCAGGGTACGCGCGTCCACCAGATGGCGATATACACCCTCTTCGAAGCCCCGCTGCAAATGCTTGCCGACAGCCCCAGCAAATATATGAAGGAGCAGGAATGCACGGACTTCATTGCCAAAGTGCCTACCGTTTTCGACGAGACCGTGGCACTGGACGGTGAAGTAGGCGAATACCTTACACTGGCACGCCGCAAGGGAGACGTCTGGTACATCGCCTCCATGACCGACTGGACACCACGCGACTGTACCATCGACCTTTCCTTCCTTGGAGAAGGAAGTTACGAAGCCGAAATCTTTTCCGACGGCATCAATGCCGACCGGGAAGCAACCGACTACAAAAAAGAAGTACGCACCGTGACCTCGGGGGACAAGCTGAACATACACATGGCACCCGGAGGAGGATGGACAGCACGGATATGGAAAAGATGATAGGGTGATAAAATAATGACATGATAAGTGCAATAGGGTGACAGTTACGTTAAAAGTGCTGTCACCCTATTCCTTTATCACTTTTAACATACCTCTACGTGAACCTTTTATATCCTATCTTGTTTTTTCTCACAAAAGCCTAAGGTACCATAGGGCAGGAATTTATATTAAACCTAAACAATTATAAAAGTATGAAGAAATTTATTCCCCTATTATTAGCGGTCTTTGCAGTGACGCTTGCATCTTGCGAAAAAGACCCTGACATGGATAAGCTGGACAATAATTATCTGGTTTATACCAACTATGACAAGAAGGCGGATTTCAAAACCTTCGAAACTTATTACTTGCCGGACAGCATTCTGGTTATCGGTGATAAGGAAAACGCCGAATACTGGAAAGATGAGAATGCCCAGGAAATTCTCAGCGCTTATGTTGCTAACATGAACAGCCGCGGCTACACCCGTGTGGAGGACCGGGAAGAAGCCGACCTTGGCTTGCAGGTAAGCTATGTCAGAAGTACCTATTACTTCACCGACTACGGACGTCCCGAATGGTGGTGGAACTATCCAGGCTACTGGGATGCTCCTTACTGGGGCAACTGGGGCGGATGGTATTATCCCTATGCCGTGAACTATTCCTACAGCACCGGTTCCTTTATCAGCGAATTGTTGAATCTGGAGGCGCCGCAAGGCCAGAGCGAGAAACTTCCTGTTCTGTGGACCAGCTATATGAGCGGCTTGCTGAGTGGTTCTACTTCTGTCAATACCAAACTTGCCGTGCAAGGTGTGAACCAAGCTTTCACTCAATCAACTTACCTGACTAACAAGTAGTGACAAGCTACGAGCTATAAGTGACAAATGACGGGTTACCCAATATTAAGGTAACAAGAATAATACGGCAGCATCCTTTCCGGACTGGGAAGTTGCCATTGAACCAAAAAACAAGAACAAAGTATGAAAACAATAAAATATCTTTCCTTGAGAGTACTTGCGGTTGCCGCTCTTGCTCTCGTCTTCGCCCTACCGACGAAGGCACAGATGACCGATAACGGTTATGCCAATATCGACTGGCAATATAACTTTCCCCTCAGCAACAACTTCGCCGACAAATCAAGCGGCTGGGGTATGAATTTTGAAGGCGGTTACTTCCTGACAGACAATTTTGCATTGGGAGCTTTCTTGAACTACCATAGCAACCATGAGTATTTCGGTCGCCAGACACTTCCCGTAGGCGAAGGCGGCAGTCTGAATACCGACCAGCAGCACACTGCATTCCAGTTGCCTTTCGGTCTGGCCTCCCGCTATGTATGGAACCGTGGAGGTGCATTCCAGCCGTATGCCGGTGTAAAACTGGGTGCTGAATATGCACAGTTGAAGTCAACTTTCAACGTATTCGAAGCTAACAAAGATACATGGGGTTTCTATGTATCTCCTGAAATTGGTTTCAATGTGTATCCTTGGGCTTATGGACCGGGCTTGCATTTCGCAGCCTATTACAGCTACGGTACGAACAAAGGTGACCTCTTTACGTACAGCGTAGACGGTTTGAGCAATTTCGGTCTGCGCGTAGGTATTGCGTTCTGATAAGACACACACTTAAAGCTTAACAGATAGAATTTAATTGTTTCAAAATTGAAGAAGAAAAGAGCCTTTCCTGCGTGAGCAAGGGAGGCTCTTTTTAATTGTACCAGTTATTTTTTTCCTCCCAGCATCGCCTTATATACAGCCTCCTGAATCCCCGTCCTTATATCCAGCCTCATCAACTTGTTATTCCACACATCCGGATAGGTGCGGTTGCTCAAAAAGACATAAACCAAGCCATTCTCCGGGTCTGTCCAGGCGCAAGTGCCCGTGAAACCGGTATGGCCGTAGACAGAAGCAGGGGCAGACTCTGCGCAGGGACTCTTCTGGGGATTACGCTGGTCGGGCTTATCAAATCCCAGCCCCCGGCGGCTTATCCTTGAGACGGTGGTAGTAAATACCCTGCAAGTCTCCTTGCTCAAATAGCGCTTACCGTCCAGCTCACCCCCATTCAGCAACATCTGATAGACTTTTGCCACTTCTTCGGCAGTGGAAAACAGCCCGGCATTACCGGAAACGCCGCCCTGAAAAGCTGCAGATTCATCATGTACAAATCCTTGCAAGGTAGTCTTACGCAAGAAAGGATCTGTTGATGAAGGTACAATATCTTCCTTCTTCAAGAAGCGCAGAGGAAGATACCCCGTACGCTCCAATCCCATCGGAGTATAGAATTCCTTGGCCAAATATTCGTCCATAGACATGCCGGTGCGCGCCTCGACCAACTGCTGCAACAAAATAAAGCCCACACAACTATAACGGTAACGTTTATCTCTAAGCGGAGTATCCACAATCTTCTGCAAGTACTCTTGCTTGAAGGAACGGTTCAGCCAAAGGCTGTCGGACACTTGCATTGTATGTTCCGGTGTCTGCACCTTCGACGTCAGTCCCTGGCGGAAGCGGAACTTAGGGTTCGCCCAAGTCTGCCGTCCGATGCGTGCAGAATGCCGGGCATCGGGACGTGCCTTGAACAAAGTGCCGGTGTAGCTCTCTTCATCAATCGCTTCCTGATAGAATAGCAAGGTAGAAGGCAGACCGGATTCATGCATCAGCAGTTCGCGTACCGTAATATTCTTCTTGTCCGTATCCTGTAGGAAAGGCAGATAGGTTGACACCCGGTCTGTAAGGCTGAGACGTCCGCCATCGTACAACTTCATCACAGCAAGCAGTGTGGCCGTGGTCTTTGTCAGCGAGGCGATGTCGTACACATCCGTTTTCTTCACGGGAAGCGCCTTACTTCCGGTCTTGTTCCAGACGTGGGTACCGAAAGCTTTATTATACATCTCCCTGCCATCCTTCAGCACCACTACCTGGCAACCGGGGTAAGCCCCTTCACGAATGCCTTCTTCGGCTATCTTGTCTATTTCAGCCAGCAGACGGGAATTCATACCATGCTCTTCGGGCACAAAGCGGGGGGTACTTTGAGGAGTCAGCGTCACTCCCGCACCGGCAGCAAACCGGCTACCGATACTGGCAGACAAGCGTCCCTCTGAACAAGCACTGCCATAAACAATCCGGGCAACCTGCCGCTGTACCTCCCCGTTGGAGGAGTGTGCCAAAATCACCGCTTCAGCAGCAGCGTCCCCTTGTTTTATCTGCAATACCTGCTTGCCGGGAATAAAGAACAGATAAACCACCGGTACGTCAGGAGCGAACTTTGCAAAGAAATTCTGATAGGGCGTCAAACGGTGTTCGGTGACACAAACCAGAATACGTTTGTACTTGGCCAGCGCATTTCTCAAACGGTTCCCGTCAGCCTCCGGCAGATTCTTGCCCAAACGGAACTCCACAGGACGGGTATACTGCGACAGTTCCTTGAGGAACGGCTGGATTTCCTGCGCTTCTCCCACATTGAGCACGGCAACTTCACCGATGGAAGGGTCCAGCGGAAGTACCTCGTCCCGGTTATCCAGCACAGTGATGGCCGCCAAGTTCAACCGGCGCATCAAATCACGCGTTTTCGGAGTATTGATGCGGGTCCCCAAACCTGAAAGCTGTACACGGGGTTTCTTTTCCAACCCAAGGGCATATTTATATTTCAGCACTTTACGGCATTTCGCCTCTATCTCTTTCTCTGTCAGCTCCCCTTTTTTCACAGCGGCAAGCACAGCCTCCACTTCTTCCTTAATGCGCCGGGGGACAAGCAGCAAATCATTGCCGGCTTTCAGCGCCTGCAAACAGATGCTTTCATTGCCCGATACCCCTTTCATAGCAAGGGCATCCGTAAAGACAAGCCCCTGAAAGCCGAGGTCATTCACCAACAGACCGGAAACTACCTTACGCGAAAGCGAAGACGGGAGCCCCTTTTGCGGCTCTATGGCAGGCACCTCCAAGTGCCCCACCATCATACCTCCCAGTCCGGCACGAATGGCTTTTCTGAAAGGATAAAGCTCTATACTGTCCAGACGGGCACGGGTAAAAGGCAGCACGGGCAACGCCTTATGAGAATCCACATCCGTATCCCCATGCCCCGGAAAGTGCTTGCTGACAGAAAGCACACCACCATCCTCCAACCCTTTGGAGTAGGCAACAACCTTGTTCGCCACATTGAACGGACTTTCACCGAAGGAACGGGTATTGATAACCGGATTCTTGGGATTGATATTCACATCCGCTACAGGAGCAAAATTCACTTGCACCCCCAGTTCACGGCATTGGCGGGCCACCTCGCGCCCATATTCATAAATCAGTGTATCGTTCTGTATGCAGCCCAGCACCATGTTTCGCGGAAAGTTCGGAGTACCGCGAAGGCGCATAGCCAGTCCCCATTCACCATCAAAGGTAATCATCAGCGGAACTTCCGCCATCCGCTGCGCCTCATTGGTCAACATCACCTGGTTCTGCATCAATCCGCCGGAGAATAACAGACCGCCTACCTTATAGTCCTCCACCACCTTACGCAGCAGTTCCTTGTTGGCCTTGTCCTGCCGGGGGGCAATCGTATAGATGAACAGTTGTCCGATGCGTTCTTTCAAAGTCAGACGCTGCATGACGGAATCCACCCACTGCCTGCACCGCACGTCACTGTTCAAGAGGCGTACAAGCGAAGGGGCGTTCGGCGGCACCGGAGTAAACGGCATCGGGCCAAGCTGCGCTTTCAGAAGCGGACAAAGACAACACAATATAGTGATATAGGCAAGCAGGTATATTCTCTTCATTCCTTATAGATAGATTGTTTTCAGGGGATTTGCGGAATAATACTTTTATAAATCAATTCCTGGATATCTCTTCTTATATTCATGTCACCCAGTTTCGTGTTCCATACATTGGGGCACAAGCGGTTGCTGAGGAATACATACACCGTCTTGTTTTCCGGGTCCACCCAAGCACAAGTACCGGTAAATCCGGTATGTCCATATACCGCTTCCGGAGCGGAAGGAGCACAAGGGCTGCGCTTCACAATGGATACATCCGGCTTGTCGAATCCCAGACCGCGACGGCTGATGGCAGATTTCTCCGTCGTAAACAAACGGCAGGTTGCCTCACTCAAGAAACGCTTGCCATTGAATTCACCGCCGTTCAGCAACATTTGATAAACCTTTGCCACCTCTTCGGCCGTAGAGAAAAGTCCTGCATTACCGGACACCCCACCCATGCAGGCAGCAGTCTCGTCATGCACATATCCGCATATATCCTGGCGACGCAGGAAGTCATTGGATGCCGTGGGCATGATTTCCGCTTTGGTGAACTTCGTCAAAGGCAGAAACATAGTACGTTGCAATCCCATCGGGGCATAGAACTCACGGGCAAGGTACAAATCCATCGGCAGCTCCGTCACCTTCTCCACCACCTGCTGCAGCAACACGAAGCCAAGGTCGCTGTAAACATAACGTTTACCATCCAACTCGCACTTGGCTATCCGCTGAAGGATAGAATTCTTGAAACTCTTGTTCAGCCACATGCCATCTGCCATGTGCAGAGTATAGGCCGGTGTATTCTTGTCGGACACCATCCCTTTCCGGAACTTAAAATCGGAACAATAATAGCTATGCTCGCTTACCTGCGTACGATGCCACTCGTCCACCCAACTCTGGGAGTACGGACCGTGTACCGAATTCGGGTCTATGATGTCCAGGTAGAAGCGGATATAGGGAGGAAGCCCCGATTCGTGGAACAAAAGTTCGCGGATGGTAATGTTCCGCTTGTTGCCATTGCGCAAGAAGGGCAGATAAGCGGAAACCTTGTCATCCAGTTTTATCTTGCCCTCATCATACAGTTTCATGACGGCAAGCAACGTAGCCGTAGTCTTGGTCAGCGAAGCCAAATCAAAAAGGTCCGAAGAACGGACAGTAGTGGTATCCTTATCAGAGTGGGTTCCGAAGCCTTTGTCATATACCGGCAGTCCGTCTTTCCACACCAGCACGCGGCAACCGGGATAAGCTCCCGCTTCCAGTCCCTTCCGGGCAACGGCATCGATACTTTGCAGCACATACGATTTCATGCCGTAATCTTCCGGAACAGTCTTCCCCGGTTTCATGCCCGGTTCAATCATACAGCCCGTTCCCGCTGGAAACAGTTTACCGATACTCATCGACATTCTGCCACTGGCCGGCTTTTTGGCAAAAAGAACATCAACCACGTATTGCTGCAAATCCGTCTCTGCCGAATGTGCCAGCACCACAGCGCTAGATTTGGCAAGTGCGGGCATCAGAGGTTGCAATGTACGGTAAGAGGTAAAAAAAGTATAGACCAGCGGAGCACGCAGGTTCAAGCCTTCCAGAAAGGCCACATCACGGTCGCTGACATAAGCCGAACCGGTGATGCTGATAACCACGCGACGGAAAGCAGCCAACTGCCCCTGCACTTCCTGCCAGAGAGCCTCATCGGCATTCCAAGGCAAGTGGAAATGGCTGATGCCTGCATTCTTTTTCATAGCTTCCACAAAGGGAGCATCTGCCTCCTTCTCTCCGATGCTGAGCACGGCAATATCACCTTCCACCGGTGCCAGCGGGAGGACATCGAAATAATTGTTCAATACAGTCACTGCCGAACGGCGCAACTTGGCAGCCAACGCCTGCGCTTCCTCCGTATTGATGCGATAGCTCATTCCGCTGACCCGAAGTTGCGGCTGGCGGTTTCTCAAGCCAAGCATATACTTGTACATCAATACCTTGCGGCACTTGGCATCAAGTTCGTCCTTACTCAGTTGTCCCGACTCCACTGCATCTACCAGCTCCTGCACCGCATTCTTCGTATTGAACTGTACCAGCACCATATCATTTCCCGCCAGCAGCGCTTTGGTAGTTACCTGCGGAATGGCAGACACACCCTTCATGTCCAAGGCATCGGTAAACACCAGCCCTTTAAAGCCGAGTTCATCCTTCAACAGCCCGGTCACCACATTCCGCGACAAGGAAGAAGGAGTCACCCCGTCCGGGTCCAGCGCCTGCACTTGCAGATGGCCTACCATGACACCCCCCAATCCGGCACGTACCATTTCCTTGAAGGGATAAAGTTCCACACTGTCCAGGCGTGCACGGTCGTAGTGCAAGGCGGGAAGCGCCTTATGAGAATCCACATCCGTATCGCCATGCCCGGGGAAATGCTTGCAAACGGAAAGTATGCCCCCGCTTTCGAGCCCACGGCTGTATGCCACCACCTTTTCCGCCACCCGCTGCGGGTTCTCGCCAAAGGAGCGTACGTGTATCACCGGGTTCAGCGGATTCGTATTGACATCCGCATCGGGTGCAAAATTGACGTGTACCCCCAATTCGCGGAACTGGCGGGCCACCTCACGTCCATATTCTTCAATCAGGCCATTGTCCTCGATACATCCCAAGGCGGCATTACGGGGATAGTCCGGAGCGCCTTTCAGCCTCATTGACAGTCCCCACTCTCCATCGAAAGTAACCATAACGGGAATCTTGGCATCCTTCCGGGCCATATTGGTCAAGATAGCCTGCTCTTCCGGAGTACCTTCGGAAAACAGCAAGCCACCGACCTTGTATTTCTTTACCAGCTCGCGCATCTGCTTTTTCGTGGCCTTGTCTGCTCTGGCCGGAATGGTGGCAACGATGAGCTGCCCCACTTTTTCGTGTACATTCAGACCTGACAACACGGAGTCCACCCATTGCCGGCACCGGTTGTCTGCAGCCGAAGGAAGAAACGGGCCTCCCGTCTGGGCGTGAAGTGAAGATAATCCCAATATAAACAATCCTGCAACCCATAAAAGGAGGGTGAGTCTTTTCATCATGCTATTTTTCAGTTAAAGTAAGTACCATTTCTCCTACGTAGATGCCACTCTTTCCGGTGTGCAGCACGGGAACGCTCTTGCCGTCCGCATTCAGATAAACGGCAGGCTTTTCCATAAAAGTATGCGAATGTCCTCCCAAAATGACATCAATGCCACGCGTCTTGCCTACCAGGTTCTCGTCGGAAGCGCCTTCGGGATTTGCACTGCGGATACCCAAATGAGACATGCAAATCACAACCTCGCAATTCTCCTTCTCCCTGAGAAGGTCTGTCATTTCTTGGGCCACCTTTATCGGGTCGTTGTAGACAATGCCTATGCATTTATCCGCCTGCACCAGCCCTTCCATCTTGGGGGCCAGGCCGAAGATTCCGATTTTCACCCCTTCGCGCACCAAGGTGATATAAGGCTTCACCAGCCCTTCGAGTACCGTACCCGTCACGTCATAATTGGAACAGACCACGGGAAAATCCGCCATACGGAACAATTCCGCCATATTCTCAAGTCCGAAATCAAATTCATGATTACCTATCGTCATGGCATCATAGCCCATGAGGTTCATCATCTTGACCTCCAGCTCGCCTTTGAAAAAGTTATAATAAGGGGTACCTTGCGAGATGTCTCCGCAATCCAGCAGCAACATATCCGGATGCTTGCCGCGAAACTGCTTTACAAAACCGGCACGGCGCACCACACCGCCCATCCCGGCATACTCGTCGGCAGCCTCGGCGCTGATGGGTTCTATACGGCTGTGCGTATCGCTGGTGTGCAGGATAAACAGTTGTTTTCCGGATTGGCCGGACGATACAGAATCGGCGGACACCAGGCAAAGGGGTTCTTCAGTAATGACACGCCCCTCTTGCTGTGCCGATGCGGGGAGCATGAAAAGCAGCAGGGCTGCCAAGGAATACATATGTTTCATAGAACTTCTGTTTTTTTAATGCTTACTCTTTAACGACCACTCTTCCCTCCATGCGCGAAGTCACCTTCTTGCCGGCTGCCGTCTGCTTCTCCACATACTTCATGAACAGACCACGCAGTGTAGCCCCATCCGGGCACTCCCTTTTATCCGCCTGCAGGAAAGCCGTCATTCCATCGTTTCCATCAGCCAGATAATCAATCGTGGCAACCGTATAGTCACGGTCATCCTCCACCGGCTTGCCGACAATGGAAGCCTGGAGCAGCTTGCCATCCTTGCTGATTTCCAACTGTATACCACTCACCCCTTCACCAAGTCTCACCGCAATGTTTTCAAACAAGTGCTTCATGGCAGAGCCTTTCATCGTCAGCACACAGAGCGAATTCTCAAAAGGCAATATCTCATAGATGTTTTCGGTAGTGATATCTCCTTCCGTCAGGGAATTCCGGATTCCACCGATATTGATTAGCCCCATATCGGCCGGTTTGCCCAGCACTTCCACCGCAGCCTCACGCAGTACATCTGCAATCAGATTGGATAAAAGGCTTTCGGGCCGGAATCTGTCCATCGACATTTCTGCGGTTCCCACCACATGATACATAACGCTGTCCATCCGGGCCTTGTAAGGCGCCAGCAGAGCCACGGCTTCGGCATCCGGCTCGGCATCCCAGACAGAGTTCATGGGAATTCTGCCTCCCTCTACCTTGGTCACTTCGTAGGAAGAATGGCAGGAAACCAATAGAAGTGCAACCGCCAACACTGCCCCCGCAAGGAGACTGAAAGTTTGTTTCTTCATATTCATTTAGTTTTAAATTGCTACAAATATACTTTTCTTTTGCGACTGAGCCACACAATTAACCGATTATTTAGACTTGCGTTTAGCAGAATGAAACGCTCAAAAATCATCCCAACTGGCGAAAAAAAGCTTGAAGCACTTGTGTATCTGGCAAATAATTCGTTCCTTTGCACCGCTTTCGCGCAATCGCTGTCAGGACACCAAGAGAGAAGCCTGGTATGTTGCGTTGTAACGATGAAACAATTTAATAATAAAAACAATGGATTTAATTAAAATTGCAGAAGAAGCATTTGCTACCGGAAAACAGCACCCGAGCTTCAAGGCAGGTGACACTGTAACAGTAGCATATCGTATTGTCGAGGGTAACAAGGAACGTGTACAGCTGTACCGTGGTGTTGTTATCAAGATTGCCGGACATGGAGACAAGAAGCGTTTTACAGTACGTAAGATGTCAGGAACCATAGGCGTAGAACGTATTTTCCCGATTGAATCACCGGCTATCGACAGCATCGAAGTGAACAAGGTGGGTAAAGTTCGTCGCGCTAAACTGTACTACCTGCGCGCTCTTACCGGTAAGAAAGCAAGAATCAAAGAAAAAAGAGTTAACGGTTAATTCCAGACTCCTATTTCGAAATAAAAAAGGGAAACTGACAATGTCGGTTTCCCTTTTTTAGTGATATACACAGTAGGCATACACACCATGCGATACTCTACTGCTACTCCCTCATTCAAAACATTGTAAGCCTGCGCTCCTTTCCTTTCACATAAGCCTTCCTTCTTGCTGATATGTTAGTTTATCAGCGCCCAACGGCCGTGAGACGCT
>ERZ779656.1383-NODE-1383-length-13103-cov-2.846260_pt1 | contig 13103 bp, 11 predicted proteins | sample MGYA00511102_ERZ779656 | MGnify/ENA primary metagenome ERZ779656 (study PRJEB29588, sample SAMEA2143980) | human gut metagenome | biome: human gut; feature: human-associated habitat; material: faeces | place: Denmark | collected 2008/2010 ... | reverse complement strand
GCTGTGCCGATGAAGCGGCAGCGACTCCCGTCGAGCAGGTCGGCGTTGCAGCGGGTGCGGGTGCGGACAATCAGCACGTCGGCATCATGCACGGCCGTGCGGTCGATGTCGGACGGTGCGAGGTAGCGCACATCGGCATACGGCTCCAGGATGCCGCGGATAAATGGTATTTTGTCGTCGATGACGATGACTTTTCTTCCTTTCATGACAAGCAGGTTTGTTTTGACACTCCGCCACAAAGATAAGATTTGCGAAGAGGATTTCCGGCGTCGATGAAAGCAAAAATGAAATTATTTACTTTAAGAATTGACAAATTCATAAAGTATGCGTAAGTTTGTCCCTTATTCCGGAATCTTAAATTATCATACATCTATGATGACATTCAGCGAGAAGAGCAATCACATCTTTTGGAACGCTACACAAGACTATCATAAGCACGATGATGTCGATGCCCCGATGATCAACCCTTTTTCCGAGAACACCATCGAATATGACCTTTACCACAAGAATTGGATTGATGCCGTACAATGGCATTTCGAAGATATCATCCGTGACCCGCATATTGATCCGGTGGCAGCCGTAGCTTTAAAGAGAAGAATCGATAAATCCAATCAGGACCGTACGGATCTGGTGGAGTTGATCGATAGCTATTTTCTTGATCGATATAAGGATGTAAAGCCGCTGGCAGATGCTACCATCAATACGGAAAGTCCTGCCTGGGCAGTAGACCGTCTCTCTATTCTTGCTTTGAAAATTTACCACATGCAGCAAGAAGTGGAACGTACGGATACGACGGAAGAACATCGTGCACAATGCCAGGTGAAACTGGATATTCTGCTGGAACAACGGAAAGACCTTTCTTCGGCTATCGATCAGCTGCTGGCTGACATCGAGGCAGGGAAGAAGTATATGAAAGTATATAAACAGATGAAGATGTATAATGACCCGGCGCTGAATCCGGTACTTTATGCGAAAAAATAACGAATGGCGCGTATTCTCATTATCCGTTTCTCGGCTCTTGGCGATGTAGCCATGACGATACCGGTAGTACATTCGCTGGCAGTACAATATCCTCAACTTGAAATTACTGTGTTGAGCCGTGCTGTGTGGCAACCGCTTTTTCAGGGACTTCCTGCAAATGTGAGTTTTATCGGTGCTGACCTGACGGGTAAACATAAAGGATTATGGGGGCTGAACACCCTTTATTCGGAACTGAAAGCAAAGAGTTTCGACTATGTGGCAGATTTTCATCATGTGCTTCGTACGAAATACCTGTGTCTGAGGTTCCGGCTGGCTAATATACCTGTGGCATCTATCTATAAAGGTAGAGTGGGAAAAGAAAAATTAGTCCGCCGCCGGCATAAAGTATTGGAGAACCAGAAAAGTTCTTTCCGTCGTTATGCCGATGTGCTGGAGAAACTGGGTTTCCCTGTATTGTTGAACTTTTCTTCGATTTATGGAGATGAAAAAGGGAATTTTGCAGAGATAGAACCTGTCACAGGCGCAAAAGATAATTTGAAATGGATTGGTATAGCTCCATTTGCCAAACACATGGGTAAGATATACCCTATTGAATTGCAGGAGCAGGTAGTAGCCCATTTTGCTGCCGATCCGAAGGTGAAGGTTTTCCTTTTCGGAGGTGGCAAGAGTGAACAGGAAGTATTCGATGGCTGGGTGGCGAAATATCCTACCGTCGTTTCTATGATTGGTAAGCTGAATATGCGTACCGAACTGAATCTTATGAGTCATCTGGATGTGATGCTCTCGATGGATTCGGCGAATATGCATCTGGCTTCGCTGGTCAATATTCCGGTGATCTCTGTCTGGGGAGCTACTCATCCTTATGCCGGATTTATGGGATGGAAACAGTTGCCGGTCAATACGGTACAGTTTGATCTGTCGTGCCGTCCCTGCTCCGTATATGGACAGAAACCATGCTGGCGGGGCGATTATGCCTGCCTGAGAGAAATAAAACCCGAACAGGTGATAGCGAAGATTGAAGGAATAATCAATTAGGAGCCAGGTACTCCTGAGATATGGAACAAGAATGAAGAATAAACTTTTATATAAGTTGCGTAGCGGGAAGAATCCTAAGTTCATTTACTACTCGGTAAATGCTCTCAGACTTATCATTCCGAAAGGCATTTTCCGGCTACGGTTACAAGGAAAGTTGTCTTCACTATCCCGCCGGAAGGACAAGGAGTATATAGAACATCGTGTTGACTATTATAACAAACTTTCCGGAACGGTGCAATTACCTTCTTCTGCTCCGCATCTTTCAGAGCACAAGATGAGCAAACAAAAAGTGTATTTCTTTGATACTTATCAATATACCCGCTGGTTTTCTGATCAGTTTCAGTGGGGTTTTTGTCCCGGTGATGTGACATTTGTTCCCGACTATCCCTCTATTGTGAAAAGTCGTCCGCTGACAGATGATAACGTGAATTCGATTGTGATGAAATTGGATAAGGTTCGTCATTTTATATTTGTGGACGACAAGAAGGCTTTTACAGAGAAGAAAAATATGGTAATCTTTCGTGGAAAGGTAAAAGGAAAACCTTCCAGAAAGCTTTTTATGGAAATGTATTTTCATCATCCGATGTGCGATCTGGGAGATGTCAGCAAAAATACGACTGATCCGGCAGAGTGGCGTACGGAGAAGAAAACGATTAATGAGCATTTGGATTATAAATTCATAATGGCTCTTGAAGGAATCGATGTGGCCAGCAACCTGAAATGGGTGATGTCATCAAATTCAATAGCAGTGATGCCCCGGCCTACCTGTGAGACATGGTTTATGGAAGGCACGCTTATTCCCAATTATCATTATATTGAAATAAAACCGGATTTCTCTGATTTGGAGGAACGGTTGAATTACTATATAGAGCATGTAGACGAATCATTGGAGATCATCAATCATGCCCATGAATATGTGTCCCAGTTTAAAGATAAGAGAAGAGAAAATTTGATATCACTGCTTGTGTTGGATAAATATTTTAAGATGACCGGGCAAAAGAGTTGAGAGATGAAGAGAAGTATGACCATTCTTGTTTTTTCGTAAGATGAAAATAATGATTAACCCCAAATACGAATATCTGAGAGAATATGTAGAACGTATTCCGAAAGATTTTGAGACAATAGGAACGGTAATTCATTCCGGGCGAAATTTGATAAAGATGATCACGGTGGATGGATTGGATATTAACGTGAAACGGTATACGATACCTCCACTGATAAATCGGATCGCTTATGCTTTCTTTCGCCCTTCGAAAGGGAAACGGGCTTTTGTCTATCCGGAGAAACTGTTGGAGAAAGGGTTTGAAACCCCATGTCCTATTGCCTATATAGAAGAGACAAAAATGGGTTTGATTGGTCATTCATATTTTATGAGCATACAATCTCCCTATCGATATAATTTTTGCCAGTTTGGCAATGCGGATATAAAAAGCTGCGAAGATGTAGTGACCGCTTTTGCGGAATTTACAGCGCGTCTGCATGAAGCCGGAATTCTGCATTTGGACTATTCGCCGGGAAATATCCTGTATGACAAGATAGGAGAGGAATATCATTTCTCACTGGTGGATATTAACAGAATGCATTTTGGTGAAGTGGATATTAAGAAAGGTTGTGCGAATTTTGCCCGTTTATGGGGGCAGACACCCTTCTTCATCTTGTTGGGAAAAGAGTATGCCCGTTCGAGAGGGATGGACGAAGAGGAATGTGTGCGTTTGGTTCTGCATTACAGAAAGAAATTCTGGAACAGATATCGTCGCAGACATCAGGTCTGGTTTCAGTTGGATATTTAATGGCTAAAGGAGGGTAATTAATGATAGTAGCTTTTGAAAATAATGTTGTTTGTTCGGATGAAAAAGTACGGGACTACTTGCTGGCTCATCATGCTGACTTGAAAGAAGATCAGGATGAGGACGCATTATGTCTGGTTCGTTTGCATAAGGAGGAAGACATTGATGGCACTGATCGTGTGGACTTAGTCGGATGGAGGGAGATTTCGAGAGAACTTTATTGGACTGGGGAACAGATGGAGTGCAATTATTCTATTATCCGTTTTAGCCGGAAGACTACTTCTTTGCAGATGTCGGTCGTACTGTCAACCTGCAACCAGCTTGAATGGCTGGAGAAGGTGTTGTGGGGATATGAAGCCCAGGATACTAAGAACTTTGAATTGATTATTGCAGATGATGGTTCGCGGAAAGAAACTTATGATATGTTGCAGAGGATAACTCCGCAATTGTCCTTTCAGGTGAAGCATGTATGGCACGAAGATAAAGGATTCCGTAAATGCGATATTCTGAATAAAGGCATACTGGCTGCACAAGCAGATTACCTGCTTTTCAGTGATGGCGATTGTATTCCACGTAAAGACTTCGTCTCAACTCACCTGTGTCTTCGCCGTAAAGGACGTTTCCTGTCCGGCGGATATCATAAGTTGAGTATGGATTTGTCGAAAGATATTACAAAGGACGATATATTATCCGGCAGATGTTTTGATCTGCAATGGATGAGAGGAAAAGGGATGCCTGCCTCTTTTAAAAATAATAAACTGACTGCTACAGGATTTAAAAGGTGGGCATTAAATACATTTACTCCTACCAAAGCAAGCTGGAACGGGCATAACGCTTCCGGTTGGCTAAGCGATATTCTGGCTGTGAATGGTTTTGATGAGCGTATGCAGTACGGTGGACAAGACCGTGAATTTGGAGAACGTCTGGAGAACTATGGAATTCATGGTATGCAGATACGTTACTCTACCGTATGCCTCCATTTGGATCATGCAAGAGGGTATAAGACGAAAGACTCTATTCAGAAGAACCGGAATATACGAAAGCATACTCGTGGAGCAAAGGTTCAATGGGCTTCTCTGGGCATTGTAAAGGATGAACTGAGAGGTCAGTCTGTGAAGGTGAACAGTTATTATGATCGCTATACACGGGAAGAAGAGAAGCTGACTTCCTATAAGGAAAAAGGAGGATTCTACCGACATATCTATTCTTTGCCTTGCAGGTGGAGAAGAGCAAAGTATCATGATAAAGTGGTGCGTGCTTATCAGCAAGACACTGATGCTCCGACATTATCGAACCATTCGGGAGTCATTGTCTCGTTGACGACGTTTCCTCCCCGTATCTCTCAGCTTCATTTGATGTTGAAATCAATTCTGTGGCAGACTTGTCCGCCCGAAAAGATAATTGTATGGTTGTCGGAACAGGAGTTTCCCGGACGGTTGAATGATCTGCCAGAAGAACTTAAAAGATTGATGGCTAAAGGAATAGCATTCAGATTTGTGTCTGAGAATTTCCGTTCACATAAGAAGTATCATTATGTTTTCCGTGAATATCCGGATAGTAAAGTGATAACAGTGGATGATGATCTGATTTATCCCCGGAATACGGTTGAGCGTTTGCTTTCCTTATCGTATCAGTATCCGGATACAGTTTGCGGAAACGTTATCCGGAAGATTCATATGGATGGAAATTCTTTTTCGGTATATAGAAAGTGGACGAAAGTGTTTACGATGCCGGTGAATAGCTCTTTGCAGAATGTGGCAATCGGATGTGGCGGGATTTATTATCCTCCCCATTGGTATGGAGAGGAGTTGTTTGACTGGAAAATAATCAGTGAACATTGTCCGTCTGCGGATGATTTATGGTTGAAAGCGAATGAATTAAAGAGGCGGGTCAAGGTGACAGGAGGGGGTGAATTCTATCCCCGGCCGATAGAGTTGCCTCAAACACAGAATAATAGCTTACAAAAGAAAAATAATGGGAAAACTAACCTGAATGATAAACAGTGGAAATCTTTGAATGAACTTTGGAAACTAGACGAATTATACTGTATAAATGGCAAATAAGAGGTAATTGTTTGATTTGAGAGTGTTTAGATTGTATTATCGAATCACATACAAGTGTGAAATTTATTTAAAATCGAGGGTAGTTTTGCAGTATTTCTTGTTATATAGCATTCTATATAGAAGGGGCTGCAGTAAAAATAAAAAGTTGACAAGTAGAATAATATGAATACTAATATCTCTGGACCATTGATTAGTCTTATAGTGCCTGTTTATAATGTAAAGGACTATTTGAAGACTTGTCTGCAATCTATACTGGAGCAGACCTATAAGAACCTTGAGATTATCTTAGTTGATGATGGTTCTGACGACGGCTCTTCCGGTATCTGCGATGAGTATGCGCGTATGGATCAGCGCATTAAGACTATTCATTTGCCTCATAGTGGGGTGAGTGCTGCCCGTAATGCCGGTTTGGCTGCAGCTACGGGAGAGCTCTTGGGTTTTGTTGACAGTGATGACTGGATTGATCATGATATGTATCAGTATCTTTACACTTTGATGCAAGAGCATGATGCAGATGTTTCTGCTTGTACTTATCTTCTTGAGCAGGAGGGAAGACCTTCTAAAATAATCAACAACACGGGTAAGCTGTATGTTTTTTCCAGAAAGGAGATTATACGTGCTTTGGTAAAGAATGACTTGGTAAAGAACTATTTATGGGCGAAGCTCTTTAAACGTAAATTGTTTGACCGCCTTTCATTCCCTGTCGGACGGGTTTATGAGGACGTAGCTGTATTATATAAAGTATTTTATAGCTCTCAGAAAGTGGTATTGAGTTGTGTCTCTAAATACCATTATATGATTCATAAGAATGAAAGCATTACTCGTGGTGGTTATGATCCGGTAAAGGAATATCATTATTTCCTGAGTCTTTATGAACAGGATAAGTTTATTCAGAATGCGGAACTTGGAGGTGAATCTTCCGTTGGCGTACTTAAGAGGGGGATTCATTTGATTAACCATACTTTGTTGTGCCCTCCGTCACCGGCTTTTGAGGATATAATAGATGAAACGATGTTGAAAATGCGTGAATATCGTCATATTACTCCTTGGCAACTAGGCCCGAGTATGTCAATCAAACGATATTTTATGTGTAAACACTTCGGCTTCTATAGGATGCTATATCGTGGTTATCGTGCTATATTTAAGAGAAAGCACAAATTGTTGATTGACTAGAATGACTAAGGAAAAGATAGCTTTTATAGTAGTTCGTTATGGAAAAGATATAAACGGAGGTGCTGAATATCATTGTCGTATGCTGGCCGAAAGGCTGGTTAACGATTATGATGTTGAAGTATTGACTACGTGTGTCAAGAATTATGTTACCGGTGATAATGAATATCCTGAAGGAGAAGAAATCCTGAATGGAGTTTTGGTACGTCGATTCTATTCAGATCCTGTTGAACCGGACTTACATAAAAGCTATGTCAGGCAGGCGGCTCCGGCAAAGAAGTGGAGGCACTTCTTGTACAGATGTCGTCTTTTGAAGCCTTTGTCTTATGTGAAACCGATTTGGCATTATAAAGAACAAGAAGAAATAAAGGCCTTGAATAGTCAGGTTTTTTATTCATCTTCAATGTATGCTTTTATAAGAGAGAATAAAGCTTCTTATAGAGCATTCATTCCGCTTTCCTTTTTCCCTCATACTTATTATACTGCACTATATGCACCGGAGAAGACGATTCTGATTCCTACTATGCATAATAACGGTTCATCCTTTCGTTCTATTATTACTTCTGTTTTCTCTGAGGTTGCCTATATTGGATTTAATATAGAGGCAGAACAGAAATTGGTAGAGAATATAGTTGGAAAGCCTTTGGCTGCTCACGGCATTATAAGTGTAGGTATAGAGAAGACGAAAGCTGCTGATTGGGAGCAAACAAAGGTAAAATATAATTTGCCGGAAGATTATCTATTGTATGTAGGGAGAATTGATGCTATAAAGTTGAATAATATAGTTGATTACTTTTTAAGCTATAAAAAGAAATATGTAGGTTCTCGATTAAAGCTAGTTTTAGTCGGAGGCATTTTTGGAAAGACAGTCGAACATCCGGATATAATTTACACAGGTTTTGTTGATGATGCGGAGAAAGTAGCGATTCAGTTGAATGCTAAAGTAATAGTGAATCCTTCCAGATATGAAAGTTTATCACTTATTTTACTTGAAACGATGAGCGAAGGTAAGGCGATGTTGGTCAATGGCAGGTGTAATGTGTTGAGAGAACATTGTGAAAAGAGTAATTATGCAGCTTTGTATTATATGAATCGCAGAGATTTTATGCGAAAATTGCATAACCTTGAGAACTCAGAAACATTACGTCAACAGATGGGAGAGAAAGGGCGTCACTATGTTCAGGAGAATTATAATTGGGAGATGATTATAGGACGGATGAAAAATGTGATTCAGATGCTCTCATAAGTAGAATGTTGTATTAAGGGAAGCTATGAAGAAAGAGAAAGTTGCTTTTGTTGTTGTCAGATATGGCAAAAATATAAATGGCGGGGCTGAATATCATTGTCAGATGTTAGCAGAACGGTTAGTATCTGATTATGATGTGGAAGTACTTACTACCTGTGTCAGAGATGTTGCGACAGGCGAAAATATATATCCGGAAGGTGAGGAAGAATGGAATGGAGTGGTGATTCGTCGTTTTAGGACTAATCCTGTTCAGCGTGAAAAGGAACGCTATTTCGCAAGGAAGGCTAAACCAGCAAGAAAACTACGCCAGTTCCTTTTTAAATTAGGAATCTTGAAATACTTGTCTTATTTGATTCCTGTATGGTCTTACAAACATGATGATGAGGTACAGGCGATGAAGAGTGATAAATTCTATTCGTCCGCATTGAATGATTATATTCGTGATCATATAGATGAATATAAAGCATTTATAGCAATGTCTTCTGATTATGTCACCTTTTATTACACTGCATTGTATGCAGGAAGAAAAACAATAGCTATTCCTACAATGCATAATATGGGTATTTCTTTCCGTTCTGTATTAACATCTGCTTTTTCAAAGATAGCTTATGTTGGTTTTAATACCGGAGAGGAACAGAGGCTTGCTGAAAATATTCTGGGTAAGGCTTTGGGGGCTCATGGGATATTGAGTGTAGGAATAGAGGAGTCTTTATCCGCAGATTGGGCGATGACAAAAGAAAAGTTTCAATTACCAGAGAAATATTTGTTATATATTGGTCGTATTACTCCTAAAAAGATTCATCGTTTACTTACATATTTTGTGAACTATAAGAAGAAATATTCAGATTCAACATTAAGATTAGTATTAGTAGGTGGGCTGGCTATGGAGCGATTTGAGCATCCTGATGTTATATACACAGGCTTTGTCAGTGATGAAGAGAAAATGTCAATTCTACAGCATGCCGATATTGTAGTGAATCCTTCTCGTTATGAAAGCCTTTCTTTAATACTTTTAGAGGCTATGAGTCAAAAGAGGCCAATGCTTGTAAACGGACATTGTAAGGTCTTGAAAGAACATTGTTTAAAAAGTGATTTTGCTTCTTTTTATTACATGAATAATCGCGGGTTTAATCAGGCACTTCGACGGATTGAACAATCGGAAGATTTGAGAGAGGAGATGGGAGAGAAAGGTGTATTTTATGTGAAATCGAACTATAATTGGACTTTGATTATGGGGCGCTTAAAGCAAGCTATCAAGAGTATCTAAATCTTTATATATTTTCGATAACATGCTTTAGTTTATTCATTATTATGTTCCAGTCGTAATTACTGTTAACGTAAGAATATCCTTTTTCTCCCATCTCTAATCTAAGATTGGTAGAAGAGTCTAGCATATGAAGCTTATCAATGAAACTTTTTTCATTAGTGTAGTATAAAGCAGCATTATTACTTTTATGGCAATGTTCTTTCAATACATTACAATTGCCATTGACCAGCATCGCTTTTTTTAAAGCCATTGCTTCCAGTAATATAAGTGATAGGCTTTCATACAGTGATGGGTTGATTACAATCTTTGCATGTTGAATGATTGATATCTTTTCTTGTTCTTCAACAAAATTAGTATATATAATATCCGGATGATTAAAAGGATCACTATATTGTTTGCCTACAAGAACAAACTTTAAATCAGAATTAGGATATACCTTTTTATAGTTGAGGAAATAAGTATACACATTGTTAAGCTTGCCTTGGTCTACTCTCCCTACATAGAGCATATATTCATCAGGAAGATTATACTTTTCTTGGGTCACTGCCCAGTCTGATGGAGCACTTAGCTCTATCCCTACGCTTACAATACTGTGGGGTGCCATGTGCATACCAAATATTTTTCTTGCTAGTTTTTGTTCTGCTGTTGTGTTGAAAGCGATGTAGGCTGCCTTTGTAAAGACTTGTGTCAAGGTTGAGCGAAATGCAGTTTTGTGATAATGCATTGTAGGGATTACAATAGTCTTTTCTGGTGCATATAAAGTTGTGTAATATACATGAGAATAATCTATTGTAATAGGGATGATTGCTTTGTAATTATCTTTATTTTCTTTTATGAAATTGAAGAGAGCCGGAGAATGGAAAACTTGGCTACCGAGTGCTTCTAGTTCTTCTTTTTCTTTGAAATGCCAAATAGGGAAAAAGTAAGAAGCAATAGCTAGAAAGTGACATTTGTATAAAAAACGTCTTAATTTATAAGCCGGTTTAGCTTTCTTTTTATAAAAGTTTTCAAGTTCAGGATGAGTGGGATTAGTTTTAAAACGGCGAACAATGACTTTATTGATAATCTCTTTTTCCTTAAACTCAAGATTTTCTCCAGTTCTATAATTATCTACACAAGTAGTTAGAACTTCAACGTTATAATCATTGGTGAGTCTTTCGGCTAGCATTCTACAATGATACTCTGCTCCTCCATTGATATTTAATCCGTAACGTACAACAACAAATGCTATATTTTCCTTACTCATATTAATATAATAAGCTTTCCGGCAAAGATACGATTATTAATGATAACCTGGGAACTTAAAATCTGGTTTTTATTTTACTGATAATACTATATTCTCTATCTTTGTGCGTAAGTTTATTAATGGAGAGCATGCATGGAGAATAATTATTTGATAAGTGTGATTGTACCTGTACATAATACAGTTAATTATTTGCGAAAATGTATTGAATCTATACGAAATCAATCTTTAGAAAATATAGAGATAATTCTGGTAGATAATTTATCAACTGATGGATCTTCTGAGGTATGTGATGAATATGCAAGTATGGATACTCGGGTAAAAGTAATTCATCTTTCGGTAGCTAATGCATCTGTAGCTCGTAATGCTGGAATTGATATGGCTTCTGCTCCATATATAGGGTTTATAGACAGTGATGATTATATTGACGTCAATATGTATGAGGAATTGCTTGCTGCAATTAGTTCATATGGTGTTGATTTGGTATATTCCAATTTTCAGATTGAACATGACGACGGGCATATAGACTCTTTTGAACCTAATAGTGGTATGGTCTGTGAAAGATCTTCGAAGGAGGTGGTGTATGATATGATGTGTGATCGATTGAATAGCTCTTGTTGTACGAAACTCTTTAAGAAGACACTTTTTTCTTCATTAAAATTTCCTATACATAATATGTATGAGGATCGTCTTATCTTGCATCAGTGGATATTAGAGTCTGAAAAAGTAGTGTGGATTGATAAGGCATTTTATCATTATGTAAAAAGAAGCTCTAGTATTTGCCATGTTATTTCACCATTACAACGTTATCATTTCTTTTTAGCACAATTTTGCCGCTTGGAGTTTATTAATAATAATCTATTGTTCGATACGAAAGAACAATATAATATGAAAACATCCCTTGTTAAGAGCTGCTTAAGGACTTTTAAAGAGATGCGTTCTTTTCCTTTTAGCGAAAGTCGTGCCTATGTTGTTGATATGAAGAATAATTTGAAGAAATTAATTCCTCTGTCTAAAAAGGAACTTGATATTAAATGTTATAAACGGCTGAGAAAGATTGTTTATTTTTGGCCTATTTATTATTGGGTACATTTTAAACTTAAAAAGATAAATAGTGGAGAATAAGTATTTGGTTAGTATAATAGTGCCTGTTCATAATACCGCTGATTATTTGCATAAATGTATTGAATCATTACGTAGTCAGACATTACAGCAGATTGAAATAATCTTGGTTGATAATTTATCTGTTGATGGTTCTTCTGAGATATGTGATGAATATGCGAAAATTGACAAACGTATTAAAGTGCTACATCTTTCTATAGCTGGACTCTCTATTGCTCGTAATGCTGGCATGCGTATAGCTTCTGCTCCTTACATTGGTTTTGTTGACAGTGACGACTATGTTGAACCTGCAATGTTTGAGAAAATGTTAGATGCAATGGTACAAAGTGATGCGGAAATTGCATATTGTAATTTTCTTCTTGAATATGAATTTAAACCAAACGAGTCTCCTTACCGGAATTCTGGAGATATTGTTATTCGAGATCCAAAGAATGTATTACAAGATATGATGATGGAAAAAGTTAGTTGTTCTGCTTGTACAAAGCTTTATAAGAGTGGCTTTCTGACATCATTACAATTCCCAGAGGGGAAAAATTATGAAGACAGACTTGTAATGTATGAATGGGTTGCTCTATGTAAGAAAGTTGTATGGGTAGATAGCCCTTTTTATCATTATGTAGAACGACAAACGAGTATATGTCACACGATGTCTCCTATGAATCTTTATCATTATTTTTTGGCAGAATATGCCCGCATGAGGTTCATGGAGAAATATTCTCTATTTGAAGAAGAAGATCTTTTTAAAATTAGGACTAGGTTGATTGGGACTTGTCTTACAATATTTAAGGAGATACTTTTGAAGGTGAATTTGAGAGAATTCAAAGAACCTGTTAAGGATATGAGGCAGAAAATGAAAGAGATAGCTGCATTGCCTGAAGATACATATGAATTGAAATATCGCAGGAGGGTAAGAAAAATAGCTTATCATTGGCATTTGTACTACTTGACTCATTTCCTGTTTAAAAAAGGTGGAGATTCGTGAATAGAAAAAGGGATATTTACTTAATATCTCACTAGATAGTTTTTTTCCCTTTTTACTTCCTTTCTTTTCCTTTTATATCGAACCATTTTGCTAATCTTATCTGAATGAATCTGAGATGGAATCGGCGGACTCTTCTCCGCATACGTGCGGATACATAACTAGGATTAATGAGTTTTGAATAGTGTCTGGCCTTTTTATACATGCCCA
>ERZ779656.1377-NODE-1377-length-13147-cov-5.425069_pt1 | contig 13147 bp, 10 predicted proteins | sample MGYA00511102_ERZ779656 | MGnify/ENA primary metagenome ERZ779656 (study PRJEB29588, sample SAMEA2143980) | human gut metagenome | biome: human gut; feature: human-associated habitat; material: faeces | place: Denmark | collected 2008/2010 ... | reverse complement strand
CTCCTCCGCCTCGGCGGAGGTCTTGGAGATGCGGTAGCTCAGCGTGAGCAGACTGTCGGCAAAGTGGACGTCCTCGGTGAAGACCTCGCTGCCGACGTGCAGCTCCGTATTGGTGAAATTCCAGATCCCACGCACGCCGAACGCAACGAGCTGCTCGGCGACCTCCTGCGCGATGTGCTTGGGCACGGTCAGTACCGCAACATCGGGATGGCACGCGGCAAAATAGTCGCCGATCTCGTCGAACGAGCGGATAAGCACGTTGTTGACGCGCGTGCCAATGAGCGTGGGGGAGACATCGAACGCGGTGTCAAGCAGAAAGCCGGTCTGCATGAAGTCAAAGTTGCGCAGCAGCGCGTGGCCCAGGTGGCCGGCGCCGACGACGACGAGGCGGTGCTGCTCGTCCACGCCGAGAATGTGACCGATCTCGGTGCGCAGCTCCAAAATGTTGTAGCCGTAGCCCTGCTGGCCGAACTCGCCGAAGCAGCTCAAGTCCTGGCGGATCTGCGAGGCGGTGATGCCCATGCGCTCGCCGAGCAAGCTCGACGAAATGCGCACGATGCCCTTGGAGTGCAGATCGTCGAGATAGCGGTAGTAACGGGGAAGACGCCGGACGACAGCGTCGGAAATTTTGCGTTTTTTCATAAGGAACGATCCTTTATTTTAGGATACTGTAATTATACGAGCGAGAGAAGAAGTTGTCAATTTTTTTAACGATCTTTGACGAAAATTTTAGCTTTACAGAAGTGGAAAAAGTTGCTATACTTACTTTGTTAACCCCTGCGTCCCAATTCAATATGTGCCCGTAGCTCAGTTGGATAGAGCGTCAGACTCCGACGTTTCAGGCGTTTCCAGTTAAGACATGGCGCAAAGCCTTGCCGCGCCTGCGTTTGCGGGAGCGGCAGAGAAAAAATGAGTGGTCGTTGACTACTATTTGACGACTATCGCAGAAACCCACAACCAAATATGTGCCCGTAGCTCAGTTGGATAGAGCGTCAGACTCCGACTCTGAAGGCCGCTGGTTCGAATCCAGTCGGGCATACCAAAATGTGTTGATGAAAGATGCAGCACAGAAAACACCGCGCTTTTGCGCGGTGTTTTCACATATTTATCATCTTTTTCACCGCAAAAAGTTTTAAAAACAGTTTTTTCAAAAAGCAGTTTTTCTCCGCGACAGGCGACATTTTCGAGATGCAGCCGGTTGATTTTATGAACTGATGCGACTCGAACGCCGAAGCATGGGTGCTTCACTCTTGCTGCTACCTGGCGCATCTCACTTCTCTCTCACATTTGGGCAAAGAAAAACCAGAGGAAGCGAATGCACGCCTCTGGCGTGCGTCCGCTTCCTCTGGCACCGCGGCCCCGCTGGGCTGCGTGGTCTTATTATTCGTCTGCCAACATTGCGCTCCCTTGGCATTGTTCGTCGCTTTGGCAGGGTAGGCTGCTTCATTACCGTTTTGTGGAAATGCAGCAATCAGTTACGACCATTCAACCGCGCAATATCCGACCGCCATACAGCTTTCCACCTTGATAAAAAGGGGGCCTGAGGAAATCTTCCTCAGGCCCCAAAACAGGCGCTTACAGCTTATCCTCACGCATAAAATGAGCATTGGTCCCATCAATGGAGAAGAACTCATCTGCTGCACGCCGACCGATGTCATCTGGGTACTTAGATATCTCATTTAAGTACTCTTTTTCATCTACATAGGTAAACGCGCCGTCTCGCATTATGACCTTGCCGTCCACTGCAACCAGCGAAACCTCGGATCCCCTGGCACTGTAAACCAGATTAGGTACCATGTTGCGCATTGGGTAGGTGTACACCGGCAACATGGAGGGACAACTGAGATCAATAGCAATATAGTCCGCGCATTTTCCAGGCTCAAGAGAGCCTACGGTATCGCCCAAGCCAATCGCTTGGGCACCCTCAATGGTGGCCATACGCAGGGCCTTCCAGGCGGGCATAACTTCCGGATTCTGATACTTGATCTTGTTGAAGAGGCAAACATTTTTCATCTCATTGATGATGTTATGGCAGTTGTTGCCCGGAGCCTGATCGGAACCCAAGGCCACCACACCGCCCGCCTGCTGGAAAACAACACTTGGGCAGACAATGCCATCAATGATGCCGATCGAACCCGGATTAACGATCATTGAGGCACCTCGTTTGGCAATAAGGGCAGCTTCCTCATCTGTGCAGTCAGTAAGATGGACTGCAATAAGAGATTCATCCAGATAGCCCAACTCATCCAGAAAAGCTGTAGGACGCTTGCCATAGCGCTGGACGATCTGATAGGTCTCTCGATCTCCTTGCTGCACATGCATATGGATTTTGGTACCCCGCTCCTTGACCGCCTTTTGGATGCGCAACAGCATCTCCGGGCTGACAAAGTCAGCGCCTTGTGGGCCAAACAGGATCTTAATCCGTCCCCCTGCCTTGTTGTTCCATTTATTATACAGATCAATGTTTCGATTCAGGCTCTCCTCTCCCATGGCATCATCAAACTCATAGAGTTCGCCCGGTTGATAAACCCGTCGTTTAGCCGCTCGAATCGTCTGTGCAATATTCCCTCGGGCGCCCACCTTATCGATGAAAGCACACACATTTTCCATTTTGGAATCATAGTCGCCCAGTGTGGTAGTGCCTGCCCGGACGGCCTCCAGAATGGCCACTCGGCTGCCCGCATCCCGTTCCTCGTCATTGACCGCGTTGTCAAAGGGCTGGAGGCCGAACATCATCCAACTGTTGGTGTCTTGGGCCAATCCGCGCATAATATTGCATGCAGTATGCATATGGCCGTCGATAAAACCAGGCAGCACCATATGATGATCCAAGGTAATCATTTCCTCAGCTGTATACTCCGCTAAAATCTCAGCCCGGTTGCCCACCTTCAAGATTTTGCCTCCGTCTACAGCCATAGCGGCATCACTATGATAGCCCACGCCGGCTCCCTCCATCGTATAGAAATGCGGGGCCACCACAATGGTATCAATCTTTTTCATAAATGTCTCCTATTCCAACGGCAAAGCAGTTAGTGTACCTTCTCAGGGTAACGCCGTTTGGTAAGCTGAGTCAGAGTAATCAGGCTCACTGTCAGAATAGCAGCAGTAACCGCAATACTCAAGACATACTGTCCGGTCAGTCCGCCAAAAAGGAATCCCACGAAAGCCGAAATACCAACCGTAATTCCGTAGGGCAGCTGCGTCATAACATGGACGATATGGTTGCAGGAAGCACCGGTAGAAGAGAGCACAGTCGTATCGGAGATAGGGGAGCACTGGTCGCCGAACAGGCCACCGCCAATCACGGCGCCAACAACAAACGGAATGGAAATATCAAAGGCGATGGCCATTGGGAAAGCAATGGGCATCATAATAGACCACACGCCCCAAGAGGAACCGGTCGAAAACGAAATGAGTGCGCCAAACAGGAATACCAAAGCCGGAACCATGCCGGGAGTCAGGTACTGCTCCACAATATGGATCAGAAACTCGCTGGTCCCCATACCTTTGACGATAGAGCCCAAGGACCATGCGCACACCAGAATAAAGGGAACCGAGATCAGTTCGGCCATACCGTTGACAAAGGTATCGAACGCCTTGGTCACGCTGAAGAGCTTGGTGCTTACACCCATGATGCCCGCACCCAGCGCGCCACCCATAAAGGCGATGCAAATAGCAAGTGTAATGTTGGCACTGCGGAAGCATCCCACCAACCCGTTGTTAACCAGATCGCCGGACCAGAAAATGGTGGCAAAGAGAGAACCAAACAGGCAAACAATAGGGATAATAAAGTTCCACATAGTAAGCTTATAATCTGCGGGCAGCTCATTTTTCACCTCTGGAACCAAGGGCTGAACCCCGTCGTCCAGCAGCTTTCCGGTCTCTCTGGCCCGCTTTTCTTCCTTGTACATAGGGCCAAAGTTCAAGCCGAAAGCAGCAACGATCAAAACAGAAATCATGGCAAATACGCCATACAGATTGAACGGAAGCATATTCAACCAGATGCCCCATTCGTTGCCCTCAACGCCGCTTGCCAACAGCTCTGCGGCAATCAGTCCCGTGATAAAGGGACCATAGCTGCTAATGGGAGAAAGCGCAGCTAAATTGCATCCCATGGAATCCAGGATATAAGCCAATTTTGCTCGAGAGATGCGCACCATGTCAGTAACGGGCCGCATGATAGTACCAAGCATGAGGCAGGGCTCCGTATAGCTGAAAATGAAGGCGCTCAGGCAAGTAACGATCTGCCCCTTCTTGGCAGTATTGATAACCTTTGTCACCTTGGTAGCAAAGGCCTCTGCAGCACCAGTGTTACGGAGCATGGCGATCATACCGCCGGAGAGTGTAACCAAAATAATCAAAGATGCATTTCCGCTGAGAGAGGGGATCATATAGTCCGAGATAATTTTGACAAAACCAACCAAAGGGTTAAAGCCGTTCATCATTGTGGACCCCAACCAAACCGCGATGAATAAAGAGAAAATCGTCTGTTTGGTCCACAGGGCCAATCCGATTGCCACGATGGGGGGAATGAGACACAACACTCCATATGTAGTATCCATATAACAAGCCTCCTGTTATAAATTATCTATGGTTTTTTTTCATGGAATCTCTGCTTCCGCAACTACAGGCCCTATCCGAATCTGCAAATCACACCTCCTCACTTTCTCGGTCCAGGGATGCGCAAAACGTAAGTCTTGCAAAATCAAGACACGGCATATCAGCTTTGAACGAGACTGATCATACTATATACCGTATATTTTCATGAACAGACCAAACGTTTTGCGCACTCCGGTTTCCAGCCTCCCACCGCTCCCAACATCTTCGGTTTTGGCAGCGCGAGTAACTACGGATCACACTTGGTTATTTTCGGTTTTCGTAACCGGATGCGTACATATTTGCAGGGATGAATTTTCCCTGGCCGTAGCGGCCCACAAACTTGGCGTTCTCCACTACAACCTGGCCTCGCAGCAGAACCGTCTCCACCCGACCAGACTGACGACGGCCCTCATAGAGGTTGTAGTCCACGCCGTTAGGGTTATCTGCCAGATGAACTGTCCCCTCATAATTGGGATCGAAAATGACAACATCTGCGTCAGAACCTACCGCCAGCGTTCCCTTTCTCGGATAGATACCGTTGATTTTTGCCGGCTGAGTGGCAATAACATCTACAAATTTCTGGCGGGTCAGCTTTCCCGTGCATACACCTTCGGTCCACACCATATGCAGTCGATCACCGGCGCCGGGGGAACCGTTTGGAATCTGAGTAAAATCATTTCTGCCGGCCTGCTTGAGCTCTGCCACATCTATACCGCAGTGGTCGGATGAGACCGCCGTCAGCAGTCCGTCGGATAATGCCTGCCAAAGAGCCTCGCAGTCCTCACGATCCCGCAAAGCAGGGGAGCAAACGAACTTAGCCGCTTCATTGAAATCCGGATTATCCAGAACTTCCTTAGTGGTGGTCAGATAGTGAGTGCAAGTCTCGCCGGAAACCCGCTGGCCAGTTCCCTTGGCCTTTTGTAATTCGGCAATGGCCTCCCGACAGGTCATATGAGCAATATAAAGAGGCGTATCGGTCTGACCAGCCAGATAAATAGCCCGGCGCACCGCCTCCGCCTCAGTAAAAGGCGGACGGGAAACATAATGGTAATGCGGCGTCAGTTGGCCCTTCTTTACACACTCGCTGCGGAGGAAATTCAGGATCTCTCCATTCTCTGCGTGCACAAATACCGTAGCGCCAACCTGCCGGCTCTTCTCCAGAATACGGAAGAAAGTACCGTCATCTACATGAAGCGGAGAGCCGTTGTAGGCCATAAAAATCTTGATGCTGGAAATGCCTCTCCGAGGAAATTCTTCGATCTCATCAAAGATACTGTCCATAATATATGTTACCATGGAATGCAGTGCAAAATCAACACAAGACTTATCCTTCGCCCGCACATTGATTCGATAATCAATGGAATCCAGCAGTCCGCGATTTGGATCCTGCGGAGCAAAGTCCACAATGGTGGTCGTGCCGCCTACAATAGCAGAGTCGGTCGTCTCATATCCGGCGGTGTCACGGTTGCCGACATTACACAGGGCGGAAAAGTGAGTGTGCTGGTCTACGCCTCCCGGAAACACATATTTACCTTTGGCATCTATCACACGATCTGCAGCTTCGTCCAAATGTGTCCCCATTGCGCGGATCACATCGCCCTCCACCAGGATATCCCCCACATACTCTTGTTCTGCGGTTACGATTGTGCCTCCTTTAATCAAGGTACGCATACTGTCATCTCCTAAAATATCAATTCTTGTTTGGTAAACATGGGAAAGCCTACGATATTCTTCTGCTCTGGGAAGCCCCAAGTAGACACCTTGCTGGTACGCAGCCCCATATCTACCATGGCTTCCGCAAATTTAACTGCTGGCATTACCCCATCCAACACGGGAACGCCCAGCTGAGTGGACAGGTCCTCAACAAAGTCCACGAAACCAGCGCACCCCAGCAAAATACATTCGGCGCCGTCCTGCTGCACGGCTAACTTTCCCTGATAGGCTAACGCTTCCAATCCCTTCTTGGGGTCCCTGCCAAATTCCAGCACGCTCAAACCTGTGGATCGGATAGAACGGCAAAACTTTTCCGCTCCATAGTTGGACACTACATCCTCTGTGACCTTGCGAGACCGATCCAGCACCGATACGATAGAAAAGTACGGCGCTATAAATTTGGCAGCAGCAATGGCCGACTCACAGATACCCAGCACAGGCTTGGAGGTGACCTCTCTGGCTGCCTGAAGCCCAGGGTCACCAAAGCAGGCGATGATAAATGCATCGGCGCCTTCCTCTCGGTCTCCCCGGATCACTTCTTTCAGGACTCCCGGAACAGCCAAATACTCATCCACATAACATTCGATGCTGTCCGGCCCGGATGCCGGAGTAACCGCCCAAACCTGAGTGTCGCTGCGTGCCACTCGACGTGCTAAATTTTCTATACTTTCAGTCATGGATTGCGTCGTATTGGGATTGATGATTTTGATCTTCACAATTTTCCCTCCTCTTGGTCCAAAGCCTGAACCATCTCCATCAGCAGATCAGCTCCCTGGTACAAGTCCTCAGGAGCGCTGTATTCTCGGATAGAGTGGCTAATCCCGTCTTTGCTGGGAATGAACAGAAGCATGGAGGGGACCGCTTTCCCCCAATTCATCAAATCGTGTCCTGCACCGCTGAACATTCTGCGAAAACGGATACCGCGGTTGCGGCACAGTGTCTCGCTCAGCTTTATCAGCTTAGAACTGCACTGGGTAGGCGACTGGCGAATATATTCTTCGCCTACCAGCTCCGGGTGTTCTTTCAGCACGGAGTCAATGACCTGATCCATGGGCTCCATCGTTGGGTTGCGCAGTTCCACAATAAACTCCACCTTGCCCGGAATCACATTGACCGCTCCTGGGGACACCTGAAGGGTTCCTACAGTGCAGACCATATCCGGCGAAGCGGCCTCAGTCCGTTCCATAAGCTGGGTAATGATCCGGCAGGCTTTCACCAGCGCGTCATCCCGCAGATGCATGGGTGTGCTGCCTGCATGATTGGCACAGCCGGAAACCGTCATGCGATAGCGCACGATGCCCACAATACCATCAACCACGCCTATTTGCATCCTTTCAGCTTCTAATACCCCGCCCTGCTCAATATGTAACTCCAAGTAACACTGGTATTGGGTCAGATCTCTTCGGCAGGCGCCGACCTGCTCCATTGTAAGTCCGTGGAGGGCCAGATTTGGCCGCATAGCTTCATCAATCTCTCCGCCGGTAAATGCCTTACTTCCAAAAGTTCCGCCAATGACATTGCCCTCCTCCTCGGTAAATGCAATCACCTGGATGGGATGCCGATTTTGATATCCCAACTCCTTAAGGCGCTGCACACACTCGATTCCGGACAACACACCATAGGTTCCGTCGTAAATCCCGCCCCCGGGCACCGTATCGATGTGGGATCCAATGCAAATGATCTCTCCCTGACCGGGAAGCGTACCGATCAGATTCCCTACAGGATCGACGGATGTCTGAAGTCCTGCCTGTTCCATGCACTGTTGAACATAGATTCGTCCTTCGTCATAGGCAGGGGTATACGGCAATCGTGTGGTTCCTTCTTTCGGCACAAAACCGATTCGCCCAAGTCGGGTCAAATGATCATATAAGCGGGTACCGTTGATCATACTCATGCGGGGTCCCCCTCAGTCTTATGGGATCTGACAAACTCCTCCAGCTCCTGCAGCCCCTGCTCCAAGCACTGCATGGATGTCGCATAGGACAGACGGATATATCCCTCGCCAAATTCGCCAAAGGCCGTACCGGGTACCACTACCACCTGTCGTTCTTCCAGCAGCTTCATGGCAAATTCTTCACAAGGCATACCCAGTTGACTGATGTCAATAAATGCGTAGAAAGTCCCAGCCGGAGCATGGCAGGACAAACCAGGGATCTCAGATATCCGCCTCATCACATAGTCACGGCGCAGGCGATACTGCTCCACCATATACTTCAAGTGGTCTTGTGGACCTTCCAAAGCTTCAATAGCCGCGACCTGGCAGGGAGTGGCCGCACAAGCACTGACATTTTCCTGCAGCTTGACCATATTCCGGATCACATTTTCCGGTCCGGCAGCATAACCGATACGCCAACCGGTCATCGCATAGGTTTTGGAAAGGCTATCAATAACCAGGGTCCGTTCTTTCATTCCAGGCAGAGAAGCAAAGCTTGTATAAGTCCTTCCATCAAAGAGGATGTGCTTATACACCTCATCAGCCAAGATCACCAAGTCCTGCTTCTGGGCCAATTCGGCCAGTTGGAGCAGCGTTTCAGTACTGGCTACAGCTCCTGTGGGGTTGCATGGGCTGTTTAGAATAATGGCCTTTGTCTTATTGGTAACAGCTTCGGCAATAGCGGATACATCCAAATCAAATCCCCGTTGTGCGTTGGTTTTCACCGACACCGGCACGCCGCCGCACATCCGAATCTGTTGGACATAATTAGTCCAGCAGGGTTCGTTGACGATAACCTCATCCCCAGGATTCAGCAGCACTTTCAGCGCCAAAAACAAGGCTCCCATGGCTCCAGGTGTCACCACAATTTGGCTTGCAGGATCGTAAGAGAGTCCCTCTGTGCGATGGAGATACTCTGCAATCGCCTGGCGCAGAGCCAGCAGCCCTGCATTTTCTGAATACTTGGTCTTTCCTTCCCGAATGGCCCTGCACCCAGCCTCCACTACGTTCGACGAGGCAGTAAAATCCGGCTCTCCCAGTGTAAAACTAATGACATGATCGTACTCCAGTGCCTTATTGAACATTTTTCGAATCTTGGAGGGTTGGATCTGCTGAGTGTTATCCGAAATTTGAATCATATAGGTAACTCCTTTCTACTCTGATTCTTCCGTTCCCTTAATTTGAGAACAGTCATCAATATTCCAAATGCCAAGGAAAGCACCGCTGCAAATACGATACGATATTCTTGCGGAAGGAGAAATCCCACGGTATTGACGGGGATCCAAAAGAGAGGAATCGTTTTAAACAGAGTAAAATCGATCAATTCTCCCCAATCTACAGAGTCCACCGCTTGGCGTGGAGTGATATGCTGTCCCGCCAAAAAGCGGATTTCAGCATAATTTCCACATACTCGCATCAGAGCGGAATGAATAGGAGCAAAAAACAGATTATTGGTAACGCTGGTAAAAAAGGCCTGTGCCAGAGCATTTCCATATCCCGGAAGAAGACCTGCTGCCATGGCTTGCCGGGTACCTTGGCTGAACACGGTAAAGGCCAGCGTGACAAGGACGCCTCCTATTCCCCAACTCAGGCTTTTGAACCAAGTCGCCCGGTTGATCTGCCAAGTTCCCTCCAACAGACGTCCGGAGAGCAACTCACCCGCCGTAGCATAGACAGCGAATTGCGCAAAACCTGCCAGATAAGGATACGCTGTATTGACCTTGGCAAAGCCTCCTGTGACGCAAAAGAGTACCGTAAACACAGCCAACAACCCATAAGCAGCTGCCCACCAAATATCGCTTCGTTTCATATGCATCCCCTAACTTTTGTACCCAAAATATAGCAAAATGGAACCGGCGTTAAAATTCAGCGCCAGTTCCATTTTATGTAGTCTGTATATTATTTGGACAAGCCTTCTGTGTCCCGATGTAAGACCAACGAATCTTTATATACTACCAAAGGATAATGCAGTTTAGCCAATGCAGGCGGTACATTTTTCCCGAGTTTTATTTATAGCGCATCAAAATCGATCTTGTTGGTTGATACAGGAAGACTCTGGATCATCTGTATCCGGTTACGCACATTCATTTTGGTATATATGCTGTGGAAATGTTTTTTTACCGTATGGATACTGATATTCATTTTTTGAGCGATATCTTCATTGGACAGCCCGTGTACGGCCAAATCTAACATTTCCCCTTCTCGACTGGTCAAGCCGTACTGGCTGCACAACTTTTCATGATATCCTTTTGCGTAAAAATAGCGGGTGTCTCCCTTTTTTGCTTCATATACTAAACGGTATGCAAAGTGCTTGTGCAACTGCTCCAATACAAACATATCCCGTTCGCTAAACGGAGGCTTATCAGCTTGCCGGTACAATTTCAATAAGCCGACCGGTTCTTCTCGAAAGGAGATGGAAAGGCCGACGGAATATGCCAAGTGATTGGGCAGATAGAAGTTCCGGTAGATTCCGCTGCTATTCACCTGTTCATCCGAAGATGCCATAGATTCCCGAAAAGCACCGCCTTCACAGGTATACAGCGCCCAGCGAAAAGCATCTGAATTCAGGCTTTCCTGCATCCAGACATCGACAGCCTGCTGAGGCAGATGAAAAGCCGCTGGGGCCTGAAACTGATAGGATCCATTCTCCGCAGTAGAGATTCGGGCAAAAATTGCGCTATCATACGAAATCAAAAAAGGAAGCCATCGGTTCAGAATTTCATGCTGCATTTCCTCTACTGTATAGATAAATGAAATATTGTATGCGATCTCATTGAGGCGTATCCATTCGTTTTCATTTAAAAATGCCATATCAATATCTCCCTTAACATTTGTATCCAGCCATAAGCAAAGCTCAAAAAGATAACAGTATCAATGAATTCCGACCACAATCGCAATTAAAGCGTTCCCATCGTAGAAAGCATTCTAACTCGGTCACGGGTGTAGATGCTCGAAATGCAGATGTGCCACATTATCTCTGACATAACATTCTCCCCACCCTTTCTTTGTCCGATCAGGTCTTGGCGTTCACATAAATACACCCGATCCTATCGATAAGCTTCTCGCGTTATGCTACCATTATTATATCAGGCAGAAGACTGAAAAGCAATTCCAAACAGAAAGCTGAAAAGCAAAGTAATAGGGCTGCATCTCCACGATCACGATGTCGGGACATTAAAAATCTCAATTTTGAAACCATTCTTGACAGCAGGCATTTTCTTCACCTTTTCAGAGGCGAACAAAGCATAAACTTCCGTACGCAATCTACCTCTGCGCGGGCGGTATCATCGCGTTTTCGCCGCTGCTCATCCGCCTGCTTGCAGCGGAGAACTATCGTGTGATTGTATCCATACCGCCGATAAGATTTCAAATTTCATATTGCTGAATGCTCCTTGTATCTCTTTTACTATGTCCTTTGCAGTTGTGAAATAGATGTTTTTTACAAGTGTAGGGTCATCATACAACTGCCTTCTTACTAGTGTAGCTGCGATTCCAGAAGTGGCGAAGCCATATATCTGATTGTCTATTATGTGTTGCCTTCTCTTCTGTTCTTCTGGAAATGCCTGTACCATTAGTTGGCTTTCCATTAGCCGTTTGTAAATTTCTGCAAGAAATCTACCACTCTTGACTGCTGGGTCAAAAACTTTGCCTCTTTGTTAAATACACTAGCAGGGAGTAAATCAACCATGTCTTTTACTATGTTTTGTGGCGTGATAACTTCCGAGTTGGAATATTTTGAAATGCCTGTTATGGCTTGGAACCTGTCAAATAAATCTTCCATAGGAACACCATCCTCAAAATCTCATTTTCTTCTGAATATCAGTAAGCTTGGTTTTAAGACAGCAGGCAAAGGAAAGAGGATACCCTAAAAATTAGGTATCCTCTCGGAAATTAGGTATCTGGGGCACGCTTTTGGTGAAATCGACGGAGTTTTTACCATCAACACAAAAGGTAAAAGGGACGCCGCGCTTTCCTCATTGACAATTCGACGGGGAATGCTATAATCTGCTATGTCTGAAAAAATGTAAAATTGTATCGCAGAGGTGCCGCCGCGAGGCGGAGAATAGAGAATCCGGTGCGAATCCGGAACGATGCAGTCACTGTGTACGGGAACGGCCTGCGTAGCCACTGGGAAACTGGGAAGGGCAGCGCCGCGATGAACGAAGTCAGGAGACCTGCCTCTGCGGGAAATCTCAGGCCCGCTGCACACAGGCTGATATTTCTGCGAGTTTACCCGCGGCGCGATTTTTTCGCGGCGCGGTGTTGCTGGTTGGAATCGTGAGAGCGGCTGTGGGTCACCATGGCCGCTTTTATATTTCTTTCAGAACGATTTTTGAAGAAGAAGGTAAAGAGAAACATGAAAAAAGCACTTGCAATCCTGCTCACAGCCGTGATGCTGCTGGGCGTGCTGACCGCCTGCGGCAGCAAGAAGGACGACGCTGCCGACGACACGCAGAACACGGAGGACGCCGACAAGGCCGCGGCCGACAATGTCGCCGCGCTCATCGACGCGATCTACGTTCAGGAGCGCACCGATGAGACCGACGCGCAGTGCGAGGCCGCCAAGGCTGCCTGGGACGCGCTGACCGACGAGCAGAAGTCCATGGTCGAGGGTGAGGAAGCGAGCCCCGAGTATTTCGGTCTTGACACGGGCGATGCGTCCAAGGATGATCCCCGCAATCAGGACGAGATCGGCGAGAACGAGCTTCTGGTCGTTTCCTTCGGCACGTCCTACAACGACAGCCGCATCAACGATATCAAGAGCATCGAGGACGCCCTGCAGGAGGCCTATCCTGACTGGTCCGTCCGCCGCGCTTTCACGGCTCAGATCATCATCAACCACATTCAGGCCCGCGACGGCGAGAAGATCGACAACATGACCCAGGCGCTCGACCGTGCAGT
>ERZ779656.1372-NODE-1372-length-13207-cov-3.190693_pt1 | contig 13207 bp, 9 predicted proteins | sample MGYA00511102_ERZ779656 | MGnify/ENA primary metagenome ERZ779656 (study PRJEB29588, sample SAMEA2143980) | human gut metagenome | biome: human gut; feature: human-associated habitat; material: faeces | place: Denmark | collected 2008/2010 ... | reverse complement strand
CCCCCCAGCCACTGGCTCCTGCAATCATTGAGGCTATGCATAAAGCGGTAGATGAGATGGGACATGCCGAGACATTCCACGGCTATGCACCGGATCTTGGATATGAATTTCTGCGCCGTGCAATTGCTGATAACGATTACAAATCCCGCGGTGTTGACATTGCACTTGATGAGATTTTTGTCAGCGATGGTGCAAAAAGTGATTCCGGAAACATTGTTGATATATTTTCTCAGGACAATGTAATTGCCGTTACAGACCCGGTTTACCCGGTTTATGTTGACAGTAATGCAATGTCCGGAAAGACCGGAGAATATCTGAAAGATAAAGAGTGCTGGTCAAATGTAATTTATATGCCATGTACGGCAGAAAATAATTTTGTGCCGGAACTTCCGGAGAAGACACCGGATATTATTTATATCTGCTGTCCAAACAACCCAACCGGTACGACGCTGACAAAAGAGCAGCTTCAGAAGTGGGTTGATTATGCAAACGAAAAGAAAGCAGTTATCATTTATGACGCTGCCTATGAAGCATACATTTCTGAAACGGATGTGCCACACAGCATTTATGAGTGTGACGGCGCAAAAACCTGTGCGATTGAGATGAGAAGTTTCTCAAAAAATGCCGGATTTACCGGAACCCGTCTTGGATTTACAATTGTGCCAAAACAGCTTGTTGACAGCAATGGAACGATGCTTAACAGCCTTTGGGCAAGACGCCATGGAACAAAATTCAATGGTGCGCCATACATCATTCAGCGTGCCGGCGAAGCAGTGTACAGTGAAGCAGGCAAAGCACAGACAAAAGAGCAGATTGCTTATTATATGAACAATGCCAAAGAAATCAGAAATGCACTTTCCGGTATGGGATATACTGTATTTGGCGGTGTAAATGCCCCATATATCTGGCTTCAGACACCGGATGGCATGAAATCATGGGATTTCTTTGATATGCTGTTGGAGAAAGCAAATGTAGTAGGAACACCTGGTTCCGGATTCGGACCAAGTGGAGAAGGATATTTCAGACTGACTGCTTTTGGTTCAGCTGAAAATACGAAAAAAGCATTGGAGCGAATTAAAGCTTTGTAAAAAGCAGACCGGGGAAAGGAAGATAGGTGATACGATGAAACAATCCATTCGTTTGGCACTGGTTAGTGCCCTTGCATTAGTTTTGTGCCTTGTGCCGGGAAAATATACGTTTGCCGATTCGGTGTCGGTAAAACCATTTCTCGCATTTGGTGCAGATTTATCAACGAAAGAAAAAGCGCAGGTAATGAAGCAGTTTGGAATTACAAATGAAGAACTCGCAGATTATCAGACAATCACAGTGACAAACAAGGAAGAACATCAGTATCTGGATGAATATCTTGCTTCCAAAGTAATTGGAACGAGAGCGTTATCGTCGGTTATGATTGAAGAGGCAGATGCCGGCAGCGGAATCGAGGTAGAGACACATAATATTTCTTTCTGCAGCAAGGAAATGTATACGAATGCCCTTGTGACCGCCGGAATTTCGGATGCCAAAGTGACGGTTGCCGGACCATTTCCGATTTCCGGTACAGCTGCTTTGGTTGGTGCGATGAAGGCTTACGGTGAAATGACCGGCGAAGGAGTCGATGAGGCGAGTTCCGATGCAGCGACCAATGAGCTGGTAGCAACGAGTGAGCTGGCAAACGACATCGGTAAGGAAAAGGCTGCTCAGTTTGTGGCACTTTTGAAAGACAAAGTAGTCAGCGGTGATTTGACATCGGAAGATGAAATAAAAGACGCAATTAATGAAGCTGAAAAAGAATTGAATGTTTCCATTGATGATGAGATGAAAACCAAGATGGTTTCATTGATGAAAAAGATTGGCGGACTGGATTTAGACCTTGGTAAAATTCAGAATCAGGCGCAGAATGTCTATGATAAAATCAAGGACATGGGAATTGATTTGGATGATGCCAAAGGAATTTGGGCGAAAATCTGTGATTTCTTTGTCATGATAGGAAAGGCAATTGCTGACTTCTTCTCGAATTTGTTCTAAGTAAAGTCAGGAAAAATTTAAAACTGTAATATGAAAAACTGCTGTCTTAGAAAAAATACTATGGCAGCAGTTTTCTTGCCGTCAGGAATAGAAACATTAGTAATTTGGGTATGCTAACAAGAAAACAAGTACTGGAGGCATTGCTTTGGAAAAGGAAAAAGAGGAGTTTAAGCCATTTGTTCCGGCGGAAAAAGAGATGAAAGAATTTAGCATAACCGCTGTGATTGTCGGTGTTTTGTTAGCTGTTGTTTTTGGTGCGGCAAATGCATACCTTGGACTTCGCGTGGGAATGACGGTGTCAGCGTCAATTCCGGCGGCGGTTGTATCAATGGGGATTCTGCGCGGTTTGCTGCGCCGCAATTCTATCTTAGAAAGTAATCTGGTGCAGACAATTGGCTCGGCAGGAGAGTCATTAGCGGCAGGTGCCATTTTTACGCTGCCTGCGTTATTTTTGTGGGCAGAAGAAGGGAAGGCGGAGACGCCGGATTTGTTTACCATCACAGCACTTGCTTTGTGTGGAGGCGTTCTTGGCGTGCTTTTTATGGTTCCGCTGCGCAAAGCATTAATTGTAAAAGAACATGGGGTGCTTCCATATCCGGAAGGAACGGCGTGTGCGGATGTGCTGCTAGCCGGTGAAGAGGGTGGAAGCGGCGCAAAAACTGTTTTCTTTGGCATGGGTATTGCCGCTCTGGTTAAGTATATTGTCGATGGGATGAAGGTAATTCCGGGAGCGGTTATGGTGCCCGTTAATTCCTTAAAAACATTGTTTTCCGTACAGGTATATCCCGCACTTATAGGAGTGGGATATATTTGTGGAATCCGAATTGCCTCGTATATGTTTGCGGGAGCGGTTCTTGGCTGGTTTGTTTTGATTCCGGCAATTGTGTCTTTTGGCGGTGAAAGTATTTTGTATCCCGGTACGGTGCCAATCGCCACTCTTTATAACGAGGGCGGGGCAAGTGCTATCTGGAACTCTTATATCCGATATATTGGAGCTGGAGCTGTGGCGGCAGGAGGCATTATTAGTCTGGTGAAAACTCTGCCACTTTTATTTTCCACTTTTTATGAAGCGGTGAAGGCAGCACGGAGTGGTAAAGAAAAAAGCGAAAAGCGCACGGAGAGAGATTTAGATATTCGGGTTGTCATTGGAGGAATTGTTCTGTTTGCATTACTCATCTGGCTTGTTCCGGCACTTCCGATTTCGTTTTCCGGGGCATGGCTTGTCATTTTATTTGGCTTTTTCTTTGCAACCGTATCTTCGCGCATGGTCGGACTGGTGGGCAGCAGCAACAATCCGGTTTCCGGTATGACGATTGCCACTTTATTACTCGTGACGGCATGGTTAAAGGCGACAAATACCATCGGTATGCCGGGGATGATAGCAGCAATTTCGATTGCCTCGGTAATTTGCATTGTGGCGGCACTTGCCGGTGATACTTCGCAGGATTTAAAAACAGGTTTTTTACTGGGGGCAACGCCGAGACGCCAGCAAATTGGCGAGCTGATTGGAGTGGTGTCGGCAGTTACGATTGGCGGCGTGATGATGCTTTTAAATCATGCGTGGCAGTTTGGCAGTGAGGCGTTAGCGGCACCGCAGGCAACTCTTATGAAAATGATTACCGAGGGTGTCATGGAGGGAAATCTTCCGTGGACACTGATTTTTATTGGCGTTTTTATCGGCGTGGCGGTTGAATTTATGGGCGTTCCGGTTCTTCCGGTGGCAATTGGACTGTATCTGCCGTTTGAATTATCGGCTTCGATTTTGGTGGGAGGAATTTTGCGTTATGTTTCATCTGGGAAAAAGAAAGATGACGAAGGAGGAATTTTATTTTGCTCCGGTCTGATTGCGGGAGAGGGGCTGATGGGAATTGTTCTTGCTCTTTTGGCGGTCTTTGGAAAAAGTGATAAAATTGATTTGTCGCATTGGATGGATACCGGAATTTTCGGTGCCGCGGCACTTGTGTTTGTGATTGCTGCCTGTATCCTGATTTCTGCAAGAGAAAAGAAAAAGCCTGCGGACTGATTACGCCCGCAGGTCAAAATTGTATCGTTTCATATCACCGATTGGTGCCTTGTTTGTTGCCAGAAAATCATTGACAATATCGACTTCTTTTTCTTTGAGCGAAAGTTCGGAGGTGCAGGCATAACCCTGTGCGTTAATGGCATCCTGCAAAAGTTCTACATTGCGCTCGAATAAATGAAGTGTATCTTTTTCAGAAACAAAAAAGTTTAACGAAACCGCAGTGTTTTCTTTGGCAATCCGGATATCCAAGGTGCCAAGGTGCTCCATGTCAAGGTGGAGCAGAACTTTTAAGTTATCCGGGTTCTTTTTCAAGGCTTCCTTGCGTGTCATCACATACAAATCTGCATGTGCATTCTGATTTTGCAGTTTAATCGGAAGCTGAATATAAGGAAATGTCTCATTTAGTGTTTTCATAAAGTTTAGGTTTTCTGTCATATCGGAGGCAGAAGATGAAAGTTTGCTAAAGACATCTTTGCCTAACACGGTTTGACTGAAATGAGAGAGCGTTTCCCACTCTTTTGCCATTTTCTCATATGTTTCCGTGAGCGCACCGGGCTCTTTTAGCTGTTTTGGCGAAATCGTCCAGTTGGAAAGAAACTGTCCCTTAACAAGTTTTCGAAAGGCGTCCGAGGATATAAGTTTTCCTGCTTGCTCATCGGTGAGGTTAGGAAGCATTTGTTTTACCTCGGTTAGAAAACGGCTGACCGAAAGTGTACCATCGGCAAGTTGTTTTTTTGCGGCTTCGGAAAAAGGAAGGTCACGTAACTGCTCGTGGACTGCCGCGCGTTCTTCCTCCGGGAGATAGGCACCTAGTTCTTCTTTGGAAAAAGCGGGATTTTCCGGTTCCGGCGTGTTTTTTGATCCCACGGATTCGGTCAAATTATTAATCAGATTTTTTACCCGCGAAAAAGGGGTGGAAGTTTCTGCGCCCGCTGTGCCATTGCTGCCATCTTGAACGAGATTTCCCGTGGTGTTTGCAGCTTCTTCTCCGGTTTCCGGGATAGGTGCTTCTGAATTTTTCTCGGCGGATATGGCAGCGGTTTCGTTTGCCTGCTCAGTCATTTCCGGCACGATCACACCCTCTAACGCTAAGTCTAAGAGAGCGGAAGCAGTTTCTTTTGCCAATGCAGGAACCTGACTGCCGATTGCGTGAAGCATATCACCAATCGAATCGGTGAGCGCATCCATTTTATATAATAACTGGTGTGTCTGGTTCTGATAGTTCTCAAACTGGAGAACGGACTCGTTTGTCATCGGCAGTCCCAGACATTTCATCGTGATGACGGAGTGAACGTCGGCTTCCGGGTACTGGGCACACAATTGAATTGATGCCATAATGTTTTCACGGCTGATGGACTGGCTATTGCTAAGAAGACTGCGCACCACATCCAGGTTACGCGGAGAGCGTGGGAGTAAAGCTTCCTCAAGTGCCTGGGCAATGGTATCTTCCATATTTAACAAATAAGCTCCTGTAGTCGCTTTCATGTAAATGGTGTTATTTTCAAGACCGGTAATCAGAAAAGCAGCCTTTTGTCCGATGGAATACTGATTGGCATCGGGAAGCTGACCGGTAAAGGATGACCCATCTTCCATGGAAAGGGTAATGTCATTTCCGTGGATATCACTAATGACACCCCGCAGTGTCTGACCTTCACGCAGATGCAGTGTGGAATTTCCGGAGCGGTAGGTCCTTGTCTGGGAACGGATTCCCTGCGAGGAACCACCATTGTTCTGAATGGAATTACTTATAATTGGCATAGCGCTCTCCTTTCTTTTTGTGAAAACATTTTACCTTTTGACCCTAATACGATTATATGCTAAAATAAAAATGAACGCAATATTTAGGAGGAAAGACCATGAAACCATTTATGGATAGCGATTTTTTACTACAAACCGATACGGCAAAAAAACTGTATCATGATTATGCCAAACAGGTGCCGGTGTTAGATTATCATTGTCATCTCGTCCCAAAGGAAATTGCAGAGGATATACATTTTAAAAATATGACGGAGCTGTGGTTAGGAGCTGACCATTATAAGTGGCGTGTCATGCGCTCAAATGGTGTTGATGAATATTTCATCACAGGGGATGCCCCGGACGAAGAAAAGTTTCACGCTTTTGCCAAAGCCCTGCCAAACTGCATTGGTAATCCGATGTATCATTGGTGTCACTTGGAACTACAAAGATATTTCGGCATAAATGAGACTTTATCTGAGAAGAATTGGAAAGAAATTTATGATAAATGCAATGAAATTTTGCAAAAACCGGAAATGTCTGCAAAAAATCTGATTCGTATGTCCGGTGTTACGCTCGTTTGTACGACAGATGACCCGATTGATGATTTACATTATCACGAGCAGATTGCAGCCGATTCTGATTTTGATGTGCAGGTTCTTCCGGCATGGCGTCCGGACCTTGCGATGAGTCCGGAAAAAGAAGGATTTGTTTCTTACATTCAGAAACTTGGTGAAGTAAGCGGCGTTACCATTACGGATTTTACAACGCTCAAAGAAGCACTTGGTAAACGCTTGGATTATTTCTCTGAGAGAGGTTGTGTAGTTTCTGACCACGGGTTGGATTATGCAGAGTTTTGCCCGCTTAGTGAGGAAGAAGAAAATGCACTGGTAAAGAAAAGTCTTGCCGGTGAGACTTTGACCGAAGAGGAATTAAAACAGTACCGCACAATGTGTATGCTGTTTTTAGGTGCTGAGTACAAAAAGAGAAACTGGGTTATGCAGCTTCACTATGGTGCAAAGCGCGAGAATAATGAACTGGTATTTAAGAGTGCCGGTGCCAACGCCGGAATCGACTGCATTAATCCAAAAGGATTTGTTGCTGAAGTTGCAGATTTTATGAATGCCTTAAACCGCGAGGGAAATCTTCCAAAAACAATTATTTACTCCTTAAATCCAACCGACAATGCATTGATTGGAACGATGATTGGATGTTTCCAGGGAGATGGCGTGCGCGGCAAAATCCAGCAGGGTGCTGCCTGGTGGTTCAATGACCACAAATACGGTATGGAAGAGCATATGAAATCATTGGCTTCTTTAAGCCTTCTTGGCAATTTTGTTGGTATGCTGACGGATTCGAGAAGTTTTATTTCATATCCGCGTCATGAGTATTTCCGCCGTATTTTATGCAATTATATCGGAAATCTTGTGGAAAATGGAGAGTACCCAGAGGATTATGACCTCTTAGGAGAAATCGTGAAAAATATTTCATATTACAATGCAGTAAATTATTTTGGCTTTGACTTAAAATAAGAAAGGAAACAGTTTTATGTTTGAATTGGTAAAAGGAACACAGGCTGCGAGCCTTTACATTGCAAAAGAGGCGGATGATTTTGCGGGACTTTCCCACGTGGCAGAAAAAATCCAGAAAGATATTGAACTTGTCACGGGTGTGGCGCCGAAAATTTGTGATGCGATGCCGGAGGGATATTCGATAATTCCGGGTACCATTGGAAAAAATCCAGTGATTGATGAAATGATTGCAAATGGGAAACTGAATGTTTCTCAATTAGACGGAAAACGGGAGAGTTATGCTCTTTGTCTTGTGGACGGCGATAAACTGGTGATTGCCGGAACAGAGACTGTGGCAACTTTGCATGGTATGTATCACATTTCCGAAAAAATCGGTGTGTCACCATGGGTGTACTGGGGAGATGCTATTCCGCGCAAACAGGCAGAGATTGTCTGGGATGAGAGCATCGAATTTACCTCAAAAGAGCCTTCGGTTAAATTCCGTGGATTCTTTATGAATGATGAGTGGCCGTCTCTTGGCAACTTTGTCATGAATACGTTTGGTGATTTTAATGTGAAATTTTATGACCGGGTATTTGACCTTTTGCTCCGTTTAAAAGGCAATTATTTCTGGCCGGCGATGTGGTCTGCTTCTTTGTGTTTGGATGGAAGCAAAGAGGATCCACTGGCAAATGTAAAATTAGCGACAGACCTCGGCATCACGATTGGAAATTCTCATCATGAACCTTTGATGCGCTCCAGTGAAGAATGGGATAAAGTAAAGACTGATACGAACAATGTCGGTTATGGAAAAGACTGGAATTATTATACCAATGGCGAAGGCTTGTACCGTTACTGGGAAGATGGCGTAGAGAGAAACAAAGACTTTAAACATATGATTACGATTGGTATGCGTGGTGAGCGTGATACGACAATGCTTCCGGAAGGTTCCTCGATTCAGGAAAATGTGGAACTGCTTCGCAAGATTATTGCAGACCAGTTAGAGATTATTAAGGCAAAAGGCTGCGATGACATGCCAAAGATGCTTGCCCTTTACAAAGAGGTAGAAGATTATTATTACGGCGGCGATGGCGTAGAAGGTTTAAAAGACTGGGCTGCGCTTGATGACACGATTCTTCTTTTGTCAGACGATAACTTTGGAAATGTGCGTACACTGCCAACCAAGGAAAACCGCGACAGAAAAGCCGGTTTTGGTCTGTATTATCATTTTGATTATCATGGTTCGCCGGTTTCCTATGAATGGGTTAATTCGACACCGCTTCCAAAAGTATGGGAGCAGCTTACCATGGCATATGAGTACGGTATTAAAGATTTGTGGATTGTCAATGTCGGAGATATCCGTCCGCAGGAACTTCCTCTTTCCTACTACATGGCACTTGCTTATGATTATGAGGGAATGGGAATCAATCATCCAAATGAAACCGATGATTTCATCCGCGGCTGGGTAGAAGAGCAGTTTGGCGGCGTTGTAGAAGATGACGATGTCAAAGAAGAAATTGTTTCTGTTTTGAAAGCATATACAAGAATGCATGGTAACCGCCGTCCGGAAGTAACATATCCGGATACCTATCATGTGACACACTACGGTGAAAGCAGTAAAATGATTCATCTCTGCCACCGCATTAAAAAGATGGCAGACGACATTGATGGCAAACTTCCGGAAGAAGCAAAGGCAAGTTATTATGGACTTGTTTATTATCCGGCAGTTGCAGGGGCAAATGTTCAGTTGATGAATTTGTATGCAGCGAAGAATCAATTTTATGCGAAGTATGGTGTGGCAGCAGCAAATGATTATGCGGAAAAAGTAAAACAATGCATTACATATGATGAAGAACTAACAAATTATTATAATAAAGAAATGGCAGATGGCAAATGGGATGGCATGATGCTTTCGGCACACATCGGTTTTACGCATTGGAATGATGAGGACTGGAAGTACCCGGAGACCGTTCAGGGAGCTGTATCGGATGAGGATAAGCTGCTTGTTCATGCAGCAGATTCCGATTGCTTTGTATCGGAAGGAGAGGTTTCTCTTCCTGAGTTTACTTCTGTTGGTGAAGAAACATATCTGCTTCAGGCTGCGAATGCCAAAGATGCTTTGCTTGATGTGATACTTACATGCGAGGATGATTTTGTTTCGATTCGTGAATTATCCTGTGGTCCACAGTCTGTCCGTAATTTTGAGGTGTCCGTTGACTTTTCAAAACTTACCGAGACAAAAGAGTCTGAAATCCTTGTTCAGGCAGCAGGCTGTGAAGTGAAAGTAAAAGTAAAAGCAGTTGTAGTAACGGAGACGCTGCCACCGATGACATTTGTAGAGCGCGATGGTATTGTCTCGATGGAGGCAGAGCATTTTGCAGCGAATGAATCAAAAGATGGTAAGGAATGGAAATGCCTGAAAGAATATGGTAAAACCCTTTCTTCTATGAAAGTGTACCCGATGGGAACAAACTTTGACAAACCGGGCGAGGGACCAAGTCTTTCTTATTCCGTTTTGATTCGTGAGGGCGGTGAGTACACACTGCGTGTGATTACAGCACCGACGAATAGTTTGGAAGATGGACGCAATATGCGGTATGCCGTTTCTTTTGATGACGGCAGTGCGAGTGAAGTTAAGACTGTTCTTGATGAGCATTATAACATTGGTGGCGGCCACAGCCGTGCCAGAGACTGGGCAGAGGGTGTTTTAAATAACTGCCACTATGGAGAAACGAAGGTAACATTGGATAAGGGCGTACATACGATTCATATCTATAGTATGGAATCCGGTTTGGTTTTGCAGAAACTTGTGCTTAGTCATGAGGGAGATGCCAAAGAATCTTACTTTGGACCGACCGAGAGTGGGGTTGTGAGATAGGATTTTGATTTGTTGTAGAGTGCCAATTTCCTCTTTATGGGATTAATTGGCACTTTTTTACCATTCATGTGCAAAAAACAACCGTTCATAAATAAAATCGTTGAAATAGAATGAATTTGTTATAATGATATTGAACCTGAAAATATAAGACATAAGAAAGGATATTATATTATGTTATTGCGTATTGCGTATTGTGATGATGAGATTGAGAATGGTAAAAAGATAAGGGATTATATTAATCAGTTAATGATTCAGATAGAAGTAGAATTTGAATTGGATTTTTATGTATCTGGAACTGTATTACTGGAAAATGTAAAAAAACAAAATGATTATTATGATATGGTACTTCTCGATATGGAAATGCCTGATATGAATGGAATTGAGATTGCGGAAAAAATTCGAGAACTGGTATCAAGAGAGGTACTTATTACTTTTCTTACCAGTTATCCGGAGTATATGCAGAAAAGTTTTGGTGTTCAGGCATTTCAATATTTATTAAAGCCGATTACTTATGATGTTTTTAAAAAGGAAATAATCCGAACAATACAGTATATTGAAAAAGATAATGCCAGTATACTTGTTACTGACGGTGATACCGGTTATGAAACGGCTGTGCGTCTGAAAAATATTGTTGCTATTGAGAAACAAAAGGGAAATGCGGTAATGGAAATTACTTTAGAGAAATCGAAAATGAATGCGAAAGGTAATATTTCGGATTATGAGGATAAGCTTGTTCAAAATCATTTCATACGAATCAGCAGAAATTGCATTGTTAATATGAAATTTATTCATTCTTTTTTTGAACGGGAAATTCGGATGACAACTGGTAAACGAGTCGAGATGAGTAGGAGAAAAATTACCGAGGTTAAAGAAGTATTTACAAAGTATTTGGTGTTAGGAGGAAATCACAAATGACAGCATTGTATATCGTTTCTTGTGTATTTGATGCGTTTGTAATTTATCTTTTGTTTGAAGATATTTTTGGGAAAAGAAAATCAAGCGTGAATAAATGGATTTTGATGCTAGCTTTGCTTGCACAGCAATTTATTTCATCATTGATATTAAATAAGACGCAGTCTGTTTATGCACGATTGATAGTTATGATTGTGGGGACTTTTTTTCTTACGCTTTTTTATGAAACCGATTTAGTGAAACGTTTTTTTGCAATGGCAGTATTTATTGGTTTTTCTATAATTGCGGAGGGAATTGCCGAGGTTGTAATGGTGTTATTGGGAATAACCAAAGGTGAAGAGGAAGAAATAATAGCATTGTTTTTAGTTGAAATATTTCTTCTTTTGCTTGTATTGTTTAAAAAGATATTTACGAAAAGAGAGGGAAATATTCCGATTAGATACCAGGTTGGTTTTTTGATTGTACCTGTGCTAAGTGTTGTAGTGATAAATGGTATGGTATCCGGTCAGCCAACAATTTCATGGTTGTTTGGTGTGATAAGTCTCCTTATATTGAATATGGTTTCTTATTATCTTTTGAATACGTTGACCGGGTATATTACCGAGCAGAGCAATAAAGAACAAATGGAGAGACAGATTAAAACGCAAAAGGAAAAATATGAACAGTTAGCAAGTTCTTTTATTCAAGGAAATCGACTGATTCATGATGTGAATAAGCATAATCAAATGATTAAAAAGTATCTGGAAGAATCTGATTATGAGGAAGCAATCAATTATATCGAGAAAATAGATGATTCGTTTGCGGAGTTATATTCTTCAGTTAATACGGGAAATTTGGTTGTGGATTCAATTATTGGCAGGTTTAAGGAACGGTTGGAACAGATTGGGTGTGCTGTTGAGTTATCTGTTAAGATAAATAAAAATCGAAAAATCATGGATGATTATGATTTGGTAGTTGTACTTGGAAATGTAACTGATAACATTATAGAGGCAGTGACATGTGGCGAAAAGAAGCGTTCATACGTTGAAATGAAATTAGAGATGACACATACATCGTTTGTTTTTTATGCTAAAAATAGTGTTTCGTCTGAAAAGAAAAAAGAAAAGAATAAGTGGTTTCATGGGTTGGGATTAAGCAATGTTAAGGATACCGTGGAAAATTATGGAGGAACTATGCTTGTCAGCCACACAAAAGAATCTTACGAGACGATGATTCAGGTGCCGATTCGGGAGGAATAAAGATGGTGAGCAGTATGATTACAAATCATTTGATAAAAGCATCGATTATAGAGGAAAAACAACGCGAGCTATATGAGTATTCAATAAAATCCTTGTTTGGAAATGTTTTGAATATTGTTTCGTGTCTTGCGATTGGCGTGTTATGTGGAGAGTGCGTTCGTGCAATTATTTTTCTACTTGTCATGGCTCCGCTTAGAAGTTCGATTGGAGGATGTCATCTAAAAAGCTCCCTTTTATGTTTTTTTACTTCTTGCGCAATTGTGTTAGTTTGTATTTTTTTACCCGATTATTTGATTTTTCTGCCTGACTGGTTTTATTTGCTAATGGCGGGAATTGGCATGGGGCTAATTTCTATTATTGCGCCAGTTGACTGTATTGAGAAACCTATGGATATGGAAGATAAAAAGAAAATGCATATTCGGGTAAGATATTTAATTTGTTTATTGTTTGTATTGTATTTTGTTTTGTATATATTCGGGAAAAAGCAACTATGTGTCGAACTAGTATTAGTTGTAGAGTGCGCGTTAGCTACATTAATTATAGAATTAATACGAAAATATTTTAGAAAAAACACGGGTGAGTGAGAAATTAATTGTATTTTTTACCGTTCATGTTCGAAAAACGACCGTTCATAAAAAAAACGGTTACAAATATTATGTTGTGTTAAAATGAGTAACGTAAAAAATATACCAGGGAGGATAAAAAGATGTTAAAAAAAATGGTTAGAAAATTTGGAAAGAATTTTTATTCTGAAACATATTTTATAGGGAGGAATTTTATATGGCTAGAAGTTCACGAATCATAATAATCTTTGTTGTTATCACGTTGATACTGGGAATTGGCTGCCTGTTTCTTATTGATTTTTCAGGTGATGCTCAGAACTTGC
>ERZ779656.1369-NODE-1369-length-13242-cov-2.108743_pt1 | contig 13242 bp, 6 predicted proteins | sample MGYA00511102_ERZ779656 | MGnify/ENA primary metagenome ERZ779656 (study PRJEB29588, sample SAMEA2143980) | human gut metagenome | biome: human gut; feature: human-associated habitat; material: faeces | place: Denmark | collected 2008/2010 ... | reverse complement strand
GACTTACAACCTCTTCCTTCTACTGGATGTATTGGAAACAAGGATTTTTTGTCACCAGCAGAAGTTGCAACACTATTAGGGGTAAGTCGTGCTACTATCTATCGATACATGATTTCCGGACTGATCCGGGCTCTGCAACTAAAAGCCAGAACCATTATTCGCAGATCGGACGTGGAGAAAATGTTCAATGAGGCACCATCCTATAGAAAGCGGAGCTATGGCAGAAAAGAAGCAACGATATACTATACCATAAATGAAATTATTGAAAAGTATAAAATAATGAAGAAGACTATCTACCGCAGATGCGAGCGTTTTGATATTCCAAAGATAGCAGAAGGAGGTAGGGTTTATTACAACAAAGTCGCTATTGACAAGCACTTTGCCGAGTTAATTGAAGATATTGATTACGATGCTTATTATACTCCGGAGCAAATAATGGAAAAATATGGCATGACACGCGCTGCCGTCACAACTTATGCAATGAGACACAATGTACCACGTATAAACAGGCATCACGCTGTGTTCTATTCCAAAGTACATATTGACAGATTGAAAGAAAGCAGTACGGAAGTGAGTCCCGACTACTACACTTTTAAAGAAATCAAAGAAAAGTATGGATTAACGAGTATCAATATCAGTTATTATGTAAACAAGTACAATATAGACCGATGCAAGAAAGGCAGCAGAACTTTAGTATCGAGAGTGGAGTTCGATAGAATCATAAAAGAGCATAAGGATGGTACGTACCAGAAAAACAAAGTGGTAAATTCCACCCCCAAAAACATCAAGCCCAAAGCAGAAGAAAACGCTATGCCCCAAGGTTATTATTCTGCTGAAGAAATTGCAAAAATGTATACTATGAGTAAGAAAACGGTATGTAAGTTGGCGAGAGAAAATAACATTCCCAAAATAAATCACAAAGGATTTGCCTATTATGAAAGACTTTCCGTCACCACATTCTTCTCAAAATACAAATTCCAAGATGATGTCAAAGCATGGTTATCCGGTCAGGAAATTGAAGAAATCTACCAGATGACACCTAATGCCCGAAGGAGTTTTACAAGCCGTCATGATATCCCAACCCAAATTGTGTACGGAAAAACTTATTATTCCAAAGACCACATTGACATGGTGAAAAACAATTGTTTTGACAATAAAGATAATTATTACTCAGTCACTGAGGTTATGGAGAAATTCAACCTAAGACGTGATGAGATATACAGTTATTCTAGGTTCAACAAAATTCGGAAGTATTATCAAGGGAAGTCTATGTATATGTTGAAAGAAGATTTTGATAAAATAATGCTGGAAAGATTAGGTCTAAAATAGGTACACTCTATTTATTATCATTTATATATATAGAAAGAATTCTGCCCATAATACAATAAAAAATTTAGCATACAAGTAAAAGACAAGATAGAAAACTTATATAAATAATCAAAGCCTAATTTAACTAGACTATAGGAAAAAGAAAAAATGATTAATAACCATGAATTATTTTTGGATTATCATCAAATTACACTCGTTCGGTAGATTTTAATCTATGATTTTTGCAAACAGAATATTAATTAGTAACCATAAATATTATAGAGTATGACAATATGTAAAACCGTAACATTGCGCACAAGAGCAATAAAGAATGGAATGCTTTCTCTTTATTTAGATTATTATCCTGGCGTTCGTGACAAAGAAACAATGAAAGTTCGTCGCCACGAATCATTAAGTATTTTCATTTATGAAAAGCCTATCAATAAGACACAAAAAGATTTTAATGAGTCCATGATGAAAAAAGCTGAAGCAATACGTTGCAGAAGATTTGAATCAATTGTAAATGAAAGATACGACTTTTTAGATAAAGAAAAGATGAAAGGCGATTTTCTTGCTTATTTCCGAAATATGCTTCATAAAAAGAATGAGAAATGGAAATTCGTATATACCCATTTTTGTATATTTGTTGACTACAAATGTACTTTTGAAGAAGTGACGGTTGATCTCTGCCGGAACTTTGGTGAGTATCTGTTGTCTGCCAAGAAGCTAAAGCATCAAAAATATCAGCGTAAACTCGGGAAAAATTCTGCAGCTGGCTATTTTTCAACCTTTCGCGGTCTTCTCAAAATTGCTTATCGAGACAAAATGATACGAGAAAATGTAAACGACTTTCTAGAAAGAATCGAGACAGAAGACATCCGCAAGGAATATCTGACATTGGAAGAAGTGAAAAGGCTGAACAATACCCCATGCAAATTTCCTGTATTAAAAGCAGCATCACTCTTTTCATGTTTCACAGGTTTGCGTATCAGCGATATCCTTAAATTAAAATGGGAAGATATAGAACAGCTTTCTGATGGTGGATTAGCCATACGTCTTCGTTCCCAAAAGACGCAAACAGAAGCCGTACTTCCCATTAGTGATGAAGCAATATCGCTATGCGGAGACAAAAATACTGGATACATCTTCAAGGGTATGAATAGAAGCATGATACAAGAACCATTAAAAGAGTGGTTAAAGGTAGCCGGTATAAAAAAACACATCACATTCCATTGCTTAAGACATTACCTAAATTCTTTTCCATTGAGGATAAACAACTTACAAAGATTTGTTTCTTAATAGGTAACGATTTAGAAACAAGCGAATTTCTATATTCTGTCTTGTTTTGCATTAAATCAAAAGAACGCTTCGTTTATTTGCAAAAGTACAAAAAAATCTCTGATAAGCAATCTCATATATTAGATTTATTTTTCATCAACTCATAAAAAATCGGCATTTGAGAGGAAATCCAAAAAAAATAGCTAACTTTGTAACCGCATTACACTTGCAGAAGCCCGAAGAGGGATAGCGGGTGGGTGTAACTTTACATAAAGAGCGTTTACTTGACGCTTGTCTTTGACGAATCGTAACTTCGCAACTTACAACAACAGTCAAAGGACAAGACAACAGTAGATGTTCACGGTAGGTATATTATGCCTTGCCGTGGATTGTCGTAAATATACACATTATATATTTCGATTCGTTCACGCATGGGATTAAGATATACCATGCGTGGGCTTTCTGCGTTGTCCGTTCTGACTGTTGGGCAATGCGAAGGCCTCGATTCGTGGGATGGGCAACAGGCAAGATTCCCACGCTTTTTTGTTTAGTTCAAATGTACTTTGTATAATCATGGTATCGGGAACTCTGCCATACAAGTAATTTTAGAAGGCAGAATTAATCCATGTACAAGATTTCCTGGGACTATGAGACTGGTGGGGTATTGCTTCACTCGCACGTTACTTCAAACACTTTGGGGATAACGCCACGTCCTGTATTCTGGGAAGAACTTGATTTGTTAAAATTGCACGAATTAGGTTGGGAATATCCTCATACAGAAGAGCCTTTGATGTGGGCCTGCAACAAACAATATTTTTATCGTGGAGAATTGATGTTTGAGGTAAAAGGAGCGAATATTTACGATTCTCCAACCGTTCTGTTCCAAAAAGGGAAAGAAAAGGCAACCTTACAATGTATAGATGTGGCAGAAATGCTACAACGTAACAAAGATTTCCTTTTTCTATTGGAAAGCGAAGCTATTGAATTTATCCGAGATACATATTTGCAATACACGTCTGCTAATCGAAGTACTGCGCAGGTGGCTTCTAATCAACTTGATTATAATCAATTACTTGAAAAAGCAGAAAAGCGTTATAAAAAGAAAATGGCTATTGTAAAGGAAGATTGCGATAGTTTTGATATTGTACCACTCGACACAGCCAAAGAGAGTGGCAAACGTATTTTCCATTCCACCAAAATTGACCGTTTTCTCGCTTCTTTCTCTGGCGGAAAAGATAGCCAAGTGGTACTTGACCTTTGCACTCGTGCCATTCCTTCTACAGACTTTGAAGTGATTTATAGTGATACCGGCTATGAGCTTCCTACTTCACTTGCCCTTTATGAACAAGTGAGACAGCATTATACATCATTATATCCCGACTTGAAATTTTCCGTAGCTCGTAATCACGAATCCGTTCTAAACTATTGGGATCAGATAGGCACTCCCAGTGACACACATCGTTGGTGTTGCTCGGTGATGAAGACCGCCCCTCTCTATCGCATGTTGAAAATTGAGGGGACTAATAAGCAAGCAAAAGTATTGGCATATGAAGGTACACGTTCAGAAGAAAGTGTACGCCGTTCAAAATATGCCCGAATAGGGAAAGGAGTTAAGCATGATGTTGTCATTAATGCACGCCCTATTTTAGAATGGAATACGACTGAAATTTTCTTATACATATTCAAGCATAATCTTCCCATAAATATTGCATATCGTGCTGGGAAACCGCGCGTAGGATGCTTGATATGTCCATTTTCTTCAGAATGGGACGATATGATTGTAAATAAGATGTTTCCAAAAGAACTTTCCCCATTTTTAACTCGCTTGGAAAACTGGGCTGTTTCGAGGAACATCCCCAATAAAAACGAATATATAAAAGGACATAAATGGAAACTGAGAGCAAGTGGGAAACACGTAAAATCAATGTCTTCTGTAACGTTTAAACAACTAAAAAATGATTTAATTGCAACAATTGAAAGTGCAAGACAAGATTTTTTCGTTTGGATAAGTACCATTGGAAAGATAAACACAATAAAAGAGAAGAACACTATCGTAGGAGAATTGAAATATAAAGATAATATTTACAAGTTTGATATTTCTTACCTTGATTCTTCAAAATCAAATTATACAGTTCATTTTTACAATGTGACAGATATAACCTTTAGTGGTTTACTGAAAAGGGCAATGTATAAAACGACTTATTGCATTCAGTGTGAAGCGTGTGAAGTTGAATGTCCTTCAGGAGCATTAAGTATATATCCAACTGTAAATGTAGATGAACAAAAGTGTATCCATTGCTATAAATGTTTGAATTTTCACAACAAAGGTTGCATCGTAGCAGACTCATTAAGTATGACACAAAATGATAATGAAAAATTGAATGGCATCAGTGCTTACGGTACATTCGGTCTTCGTGATGAATGGTTGAACGAGTTCTTTATAAATCTTGAAGATTTTTGGAATAACAGAAGCAAGTTCCTTCTTTTAAAAGCTGGTTGAAAGATTCTGAAATCATTGATGCCAAGAACAAAATTACTCCATTAGGCGAAGTGCTTGCCCTAATGTATCAAGATATGCCGGACATTGTATGGGAGGTTATATGGATTAATTTGACCTATAATTCACCTCTAATAAAATGGTTTGTTAATAACATAAAAGTAGGGACAGTCTATTCAAAGAAGATTTTGCAAAGTATTTATGAAGAGCAATATAGCGAAGGATATACTACATTTAAATATTCTTTGGATGCACTATATAACATATTACTCTCTTCTCCTATTGGTAATAGTTTCCATCAAAAAGAAGAGATTTCCAAGACTGACGATATTAGGAAATCCCATGATGACATAAGTGACATTGCCGTTGCTTATTCTCTTTATAAGTATGGTAAAACACATTATATAAAATCATTCAGAATTGACGATTTGTATAATAGTAATGATGGAACAGGAATCTTTTTTGAATTTGGGCTTAATAAGGCTGATTTTGAGAAGATTCTAAGAACTCTTGATACTTCTATTCCAAGAATCCTGACAGCAGAATTAAATATGGGGTTAGATAATATTACGCTTCATGATGAATGGAGTGAAATAAGCATACTCAAATCATTATAATGTAGGTAGGATTTTTATTTCTCTGAAACAACTAATGCAATGGCAACAAGATATTCAGACTATATCACGATACGTGAATCGAAACCTGCTTATAATATAGGCAGGGAAGAACAAGGAGAATGGGAATCCTTCATTCCCAATGAACAATTCAACGACATATTACGCAAGGTGGTAAGTGCCGTTCGTAATAATGACCAAGATGCACACAAGTCTTTTTGGATTGACGGCACGTATGGTACAGGCAAGAGTCATGCAGCCGCAGTAATCAAACATTTGCTTTGTGATGAAGTGGACGACATTTGCGAATATTTAAACACCGAATATGCATCCCGACAATACGATTTATTACGCCAGTCTGTCTATGATGTAAGGAGCGGTAAACGTCTTTTCCCTGTCAATCTATATGGTACAGAATCCATAGCACACAAAGAAGACTTTTCACACCGTCTGCAAAGTGCCATAAAAAGGGCATTAAAAGCAGCAGGATTGACCAATTTCTTTGTAAAAACAGACTTTGATGATTATGCTGACCATGTGGAAAGCGAACCTGCCTTTTGGGAAGACATCATCAGCCAAAGCCCCAAATTAGAAGCCTATGCTCCAGATGTGAAGACTTTGGCAAGTAAGTTGCGTACAGCTGACACTTCCATACTCACGCAGGTAAAGAGGGCATTAGCAGAACGGCGCATGGATATACGTCTGAATAGTGCCAATATTTGCGATTGGTTCTTTGAGGTACAAGACAAGTTGGCAGAAAATACTGACTACTGCGGATTATTGATTATTTGGGACGAATTTACCGACTTAATGAAATCGGACATGGGGCCGTCATTGTTGGTTGAGCTACAAAAGATAACTGAGCAAGCTATGGAAACTTGTAACAACAGCTATTTCTTCTTTATCTCCCATCCCTCGGCACTGAATAAACTTGATGCACAAGAACGTACAAAAACTACAGGTCGCTATCATTATATGAAGTATAATATGGAAACGGTGTCGGCATTTAAAATCATGTCACGCAAGTTCCGAATTGCTGATATTGAGGGGTATGAAGCATTAACTACTTCATTTTTCAATAGTCATGCCGGAATGTTGGCTCGTTATGCAGTGGGAAGCAACAATGTAGAAGATACGATAAAAGACTTGCGTAATCTCTATCCCATTCATCCTGCGACAGCCAATCTTGCCACCTATTATGCACGAGTGGTAGGCTCTTCCTCACGAAGTGTTTTCGAATTTATTGGTGCAAACCAAGCTATACGTGACTTCTTGGAGAGTGAAGCGGCGTTCGCCGAGCATAAAACCATTACGGCTGATTATCTTTGGGATTACGTTATGGAAGTGTTCAACGAAGACCATATTCGTTACGGGGCTGTGACTGAACGCTACAATTCTTACAGGCTACAAGTGCAAAACCATGGAGTAAGCACCTATGCAGTATTCAAGGGTATCTTATTGCTCAATGCTCTAAATAATGTAGCAGGAAACGAAACCGTAACCCCCAGCGAAGAAAATGTAAAAAGTCTTTTTATAGGTACGCAAATAGAACCTCATATAGACGAAATACTGAACTGGTTGAATGATAATAGTATCATTCAACGTGCTCCGGGCGGACTGTTCTCAATCCAATTCTCCGCACTTCCTCCCAAAGAGATTGAGGAGATTAAATTGGAAATGAAAGCTCAATTCAAATATACCTCACAACTGGTTACGTATGGGCAGGAAGTACGCAAAGCATTCGATACGCTTACTTCTAATGTCAGCCGTCCTGTCAGTATCAATTTCTTTTCCCTCTATGTGAATGAAGCAGCCTTGCTCCATCAGATAGAGAACGCTATAGAAAAAGCGAAAAGCTATGAATTGTTCATGGCTGTGATGCTGGGGCGAAACGATGAGGAGATGAATGAATTGAAAACTATAGCTTCATATGCCTCAAACGATGAGCGTTTTATCAATGTAGTCTTTATGGTGTTTGATGCTACTTTCGGTGATGACAATTACGAGCGTTTCATAGAGTACATGGCTAATGCCCAATGCGCAAGTCGCCATAACTTGGCAGACCAACGTGCAGCACACGACAAGAATGCACAAGCCATGATTTCCGATTGGATGAAAGAAGTTCGTCGTAGCAATTTTACGGTATATGTGAAAGGAGAAGGCGAAACCTTTTCCACCATGAAGCTGGCAACAGCAATCAATGTGGGCATAGCCCCTAAAGTGTTTAGTCGCGGAGCGGAAACACTTGATTTGCTACGTACTCGTGCGCCAAAGACATTCTGGAAAAATCAGCAAGCCAAAGAAACAGCAAAGAACATATTGATGTTCAATACCTATGATGAAATAATAGGCAAAGCAACAGGACCGGCTCTACCTCTAAAGTTCTTATTCCAAGATGCAGTGGATGATAATCTTCACTGGAAAGAAAATGTAGATAAAGAAAACCATCCGCTTTATTTGGTAAGTGAATTCGTCAGCCGAAAAATAAAGAACGCAGACAAGGCAAAAGAGTTTAATTTAGCGGAGAAATTCATTGAATTGACACGCGCGCCTTACGGTTTGTTCCCTTCGTATGCGGGTATCGCCATGTTGTCATTTGCCATGCGACCTTGGATAAACAAAATTTATTCGGTAGATGGCAAGCCCCGATTGGCACAGCACTTGGTGGATGATGTAATAGAAACGTTCAAGTCATGGGAGAACGGAAAGCCAAGTAACAAAATCACTTTTACGTTCGAGACGAAAGAAGCAGGACAGCTGAGTAAATTGTTGATAAAGGTATTCAAGTTGAAGTCATTGAAGACCTATTCGGATATCAGCAGCTTGAAAGATGCTCGTTGGGCTATTTCTCATGAATATACCGCGGAAAAAGGTTATCCACTATGGACATTGAAGTATGTACATGGAACAAACGAAGAAATGTCATCTCTCATTGATAAGATTGTGACAATATCTCTTGACCCAAACATTAACAAAAATCCGTCATTGATGAATGATGCGCTTGAATTGTTGGGACGTTATGAATTTGAGTTCCCTATGCTGCTCAATCGCAGTGGAGCTTTCGAGGAAGGTTATCATAATTTCCTCAAATCCAATAAAATAGTAAATTTGGATGATGAACACTTGTCGGATGCGAAGACATATATCAAGCAACACTTGCAAGGAGAAGTAGGGCTTTGGACGGAAAGAGAGGTGAACGACAAATTGAAGGATTGGAAGTTGTCGCTTACTCCAATGCCAGCGCCAACATCCTTACCCTCTACACAGCCCTCAAAATATACGCCGTTTACATCGGGGCAATCATATAATGCGCATGAAGAACCACAAACAAAGTTTGGGCAAGTATCGGAAGGCTTGAACTCCTGTTCTTCGACAAAACGCCAGCAAGCATTGGAGCATATTGGCAATATTCCTTCGCTTGCTACCGCTCAACGCTTATTGGAACAGCTTTGTGATTTGGGATATGAAGACATACTCGACATAATTTTAGATAATTAGATGTATGAATAAGGATTTCGAGCATATTGACCGTCTTATAGAGGAGGTAAAAAAAGACAAAGCTGCTGATGGTGCCAATTCCTCAATACTGAATCGCTATCCGGTACGTTTTGTGTTATTTGATAACTTTGCAGACTCCAAAGATTTTGTTAGCGAGTTGATAGGATTAGGAGTGGCAAAAATGCAGAAAATAGTGGATTGGATGGATAAAGAACACCCTGACCAAATCTTGACGCATAGTTGCTTGGCTAATTGTATCAAACAATATATTGAAGATAATAGCGACTCCGATTGCATTATTGTGCCATTCTCGGAATTGGCACGATTCTACGACAATCATACAGCGAAGGAATTTGAAACTTTGGTTAGCGACATCAAGGGAATACAGTCTGCAACTTCCGGCTTTAATAATCGACAACGCGTCTATATCCCGATGATAGGTCAATATGGCAAAATGTCGAAATTCTTTTCAGATTCCCAGTCTGTCATTTGGCATTTGGTAGGCTCCAAGCAAGAAAACGGATACCACCTAACGCTTGCTCAAAACACTTACCAAGTAGCCGGATTGGAGAGAGAATTTACCATAGTACGCTCTGTTACAGATTGGCTCAAAGTGTGGCGTGATGAGAATGCAAGACCAGAAATTATCAGTACGTCCAAATCAATTTACGCATTGGCGGACAATGCTCAGCCGGACAATGCTTTGAGTTATACCACTTGTAGCAATGCGTATGAATTCCTAACAAAAGGATTGCATCTCGATTTTGGCGAGATAAAATATCAAAGGGAAGATGCCGGTAATTGGGAGAAATTAGCAGGAGAAATAGAATACAAGAATTTTTCTTTTGAGAAATTCTTCAATAAATATTTCGACATATTCGATTTGGCAGACTACACTGTATTTGTTAAGACTTGGTTCGAAAATACAGAACATTTCAAACGCTGGTTGCTGGCTACCTACTATTCCAAACGATTCTGTAACAAAGGGTATATTTGCCAGTTGCTCCGTAATTGTAGATTGTACAACAACCAAGAGTTTGTGTCGGCAGCCGCCCTATCCGTTTTTGACATGGACAATCCGGAAGAGTGCCTGAATGAGCGCACGGAAATCCTAAATTATGCCCATAAAAACAAGATACGACTAACAGACGATACGAATGAGAAATTGTGTCGAAAGTTGGAGAATATAGCACTGGAAGATGGGTATGAGACCGCCATGCGATATGTTACAGGATTGTCTGACGGAGAAAAAGAACTGATGATACGGTGGGTTGCCAATGGCCGTGTTCCGATAAATAAACTGGCTAAACTATATCCACAGCTTTATAACTATATGGAGAAGAGTTGCGGCACTTCCGATATTCATCAGAAATGGGTATTAGATTACATGGATGCTTACAAACAAGCGAAATTGTCTAATAGATATACAGGCTTAATAAGCACATCAATAGATGAGAGAAACGCAAACTCCGTAACGTTCAACTCGTGGTATAATCAATTCAGCACTATTCGTACATTGTTAAATGGAAGAAAGGATATTGACGTTTTTTATTGGATTGACGGCTTAGGCATTGATTGGATTCCGTTTATTATGCAACTTGTGGAGCAATACAAAAGCGAGGGCATCTTTCTTAATGAGATAATGATAGCCCGTTCTTTATTGCCTTCAAAAACAGAAAACAACAAGACCGACTTGTTAAAGCTAACCAACGGTGAATTATCGAAAAAAGGCGATTTAGATGGCTTTGCCCATAAATGCACTTTTTACCCTCAATATATTATTGAAGAAATTAAAATTGTGGAAAGTGCTGTGAGAGAGATTATTTCAGAACATGCTGGCAAAAAGATTGCTATCATTTCGGACCACGGTCTGTCTTATCTCTCACAATTACGGACTGGATATAACTTAGGAGGTATAAAATCAGACCATTATGGGAGATGTGCCATACGTAAAATAGGAACTAATACCCAAGATGACAAATACATCATATTAGATGATGGGCAAACTATTTGCTCGCTTCGCCATAATTCACTTGCAGGGAAAATACCCGATGGACAGGGATGCCATGGTGGATGTACTCCAGAAGAAGTGTTGGTTCCTATCATAATTCTATCTTCGCAGCGGCAACCTTCTGAATACTCAATAAGCCTTATTGATGATGCAGTGAACGGAAATAATCCGATTCTAATGTTCCGTATCAAAGGTGTTACAAACTTGGAAATACCAAAGTTGATTTATAATAACACAGGATACAATCTGAACAATCAAGGAAATTTCCGTTTTGAGAGCGACAGATTGGAGCTAACACAAGAGGTTGATGAAGTGGAAATACGCATTGGCAGCTATTCACAAAAGTTTAAAATAAAGATTAACTTGGGTGCTGAAGAAGAAGACCTTTTCGGTGACTTATAATAAATATTGATATATGACAGAAGAATTAAGCAACAAGATACGTCAAGCATTTGGAACACAAACCATTTATAAAGACTCTGCCACATCTGGCAGTCTGTTTGATGGACGTACTCTTCCTTCGTTCGTCAAGGACTTTTTGCTAAAAAAATACATTAACTCAAATGGTGAGGTTGATAAAGGCGGATTGACTAATTTTCTTGACAAGGTCATTCCACGGCATACTTCGGAAGTGAAAGACCGCTTAGGCTGTGGAGAAGAATTGACATTGCTCACTCGCTTTGAAATCTATATAGACTTAGTAAAAGGAGTACGCCGTTTCGCCATTCCTGATATGGGCATTAAATTGAAAGAAGGTATCATTCCCGATTATGTGTACAATAAGCATCAAGGGGAATTGGTGGATGGAGAAAAGTGGGGCATTATAAAAATGTGCGTGATGCCTGATGATGACGGAAAAAGGAATCATGTGGAAATGCTCGACTTTAAACCATTTAAACCTTATAAATCCATTGATATGAGTTATTATCGGGACGCTCGAAAACAATTCACAACAATCGAATGGATTGATGTGCTATTATCTGCTATGGAATATAATGCTGATGGGTTCTCGATAATGAAAGAAAAGGTGGAATTCCTTACTCGTTTGTTGATATTTGTAGAACCCAGACTCAATGTGATAGAACTTGCCCCTAAAGGAACAGGAAAATCATACGTATTTGGTAACTTGTCTAAATACGGATGGTTAGTTAGTGGAGGAAAAGTATCACGAGCCAAACTGTTCTACGACAAACAAAAGCAACAAACTGGTATTATTAAGAACCACGATTTTACAGCTTTTGATGAAATACAAACCATTGTTTTCCAAGAACGTTCGGAAATACAAGCTGCATTAAAAGCCTACTTGGAACAAGGTAAAACAACAATTGACAATTTTGAGTTTATTGCTGATTGTGGGCTGATGCTGATGGGGAATATCGACTTAGATGACAACCGTCGTCCTATGTCAAGAAAATATTTTGATAAATTACCCGAAAGTTTTAGAGAATCCGCTTTGCTCGACCGCTTTCATTGTTTCATAGAAGGTTGGTATTTACCCCGTATTAACAAAGAAATGATATTCAAAGGATGGACTGTCAATGTGGAATATTTTTCGGAGGCATTGCATACATTGCGTACACAGACGATTTACGGACAACTCTTTGATGAGTTGGTAGGCTATGAAAAGCAAGCAGACAATCGTGACTTTAATGCAGTGAAGCGTATAACGGTAGCTTCAATGAAACTTTTGTTTCCTCATTGGACTTCGATTGAGGATGTAAACCGTGAAGAATTTGATACCTATTGTTTACAACCAGCTATTCATCGCAGGGGTATTATTAAAGAACAATGTCATAACATTGACCCTGAATTTAAAGTTCAAATGCCTAATTTTTGGACTATTGGGAACAATTAATTCAGCTTATTTTTTCAAGAGCAATTTCAAGGTTTACCCTTTGAAATGCTCTTGAATTTGAAAGATGATTTAATTCTTTTTACAACCACATCCTCCATTTGCGTTTGGTTTTCTTCCTCCGCAATATCTCCGCCATTTTCTGATTGGCTTCCGTATTGGCGGTGTTGCCAAATGAAGTGTC
>ERZ779656.1367-NODE-1367-length-13262-cov-2.213902_pt1 | contig 13262 bp, 10 predicted proteins | sample MGYA00511102_ERZ779656 | MGnify/ENA primary metagenome ERZ779656 (study PRJEB29588, sample SAMEA2143980) | human gut metagenome | biome: human gut; feature: human-associated habitat; material: faeces | place: Denmark | collected 2008/2010 ... | reverse complement strand
TCGGAGCGGTTTCAAGATATGTGCTGAATATAACTCTCGGATTGCCGTTGACAGTTGCCGCATTGACAGCCACGGCGATAATGCTTGTAATTGTTTACTGCACAAAAATGTATATTCCGCCTGCCGGAGCATTGACAATTTTGAGTATGATTATTCCGAGTGAAAGCGTACTTTTGTACCCATTGCAGATACTTGTCGGAACTGCGGTAATAATGCTGATTTCACGGCTTTTGTTTATGAAACGGCAAAATTAAAATAATCTTAATTTAGTTATATTATTCTATAGAGGAAATTAAATGGATATATTTATTACAATTTTAGTTACATTTTTTGCAGGAATGGGCGCAGGTCTCGGAACAGGTTTTGCAGGAATGAGTGCGGCGGCTGTAATAAGTCCGATGCTCATAACTTTTCTTAATATGGATCCGTATATGGCAGTCGGAATCGCACTTTCGTCCGATGTTTTGGCGAGTGCAGTTTCGGCTTATACATACCATAAAAATAAAAATCTCGATGTCATAAACGGTTTGATTATGATGGTGAGTGTGCTTGCGTTTACGATTGTCGGCAGTTATGTTGCAAGCATTGTTCCATCAGCTACAATGGGCGGATTTTCCGTGTTTATGACATTTTTGCTCGGCATAAAATTTATCATCCGTCCCGTTATGACAACTAAAGAAGCTATGCTCGGTGTGTCGGCAAAAAAGAGGGCAATCCAGTCTGTAATCTGCGGAATGTTAATCGGCTTTATCTGCGGATTTATAGGTGCGGGCGGAGGAATGATGATGCTTTTGATTTTGACGACCGTGCTGAACTATGAATTGAAAACCGCTGTCGGCACAAGCGTATTCATTATGACATTCACCGCCCTGACAGGCGCAGCTTCGCACTTTATGATTGGTGGCACACCCGATTGGTTTGTGTTCATTCTCTGCATAGCGTTCACCCTTATATGGGCGAGAATTGCCGCCGTCTTTGCAAACAAAGCTAAGCCCAAAACCCTGAACCGTGCAACAGGCATTGTCCTCGTGGTGTTAGGTGTTGTTATTATGGGATTTAAGCTTTTAGCAAAATAAAAATTGACAGTTTAAAATTTAAAATTCAGGTCGGGTAATAGATTTGTAAAATGCAAAATTTCTGTTGCCCGATTTTTCAACGGTTATGTTGGGGCTAATCGAGTAGGGTGAAACAAGTGCTCGCTTTGAACAATATTCAGGGGGTGAAGTATGCTTTTTTAACAATTGCATTATTATTTCACAAAAAAACAAAGGAGCTGCGAAGAACGAAGTCTTAAACTTCATTTCTTCACAGCTCCTTAAATTTTCGTGTCAGATGTGCTGTACTCAGCTTATTCCCATAAGCTCCATAACTTCAATAAGTTGTTTTCCAGCATTATCGGAGGTCACAACCTTGCTATCTGTTATGACACGCCCGACCGATTTGCCTTTATGAATAAATCCTGAAACCATTTTGTCCATCCGATGACTGCCGACAAGGAGTCGGAAAGCATATCTTCAAAGAACTTTTCAAAATCCTTCATCGCTCTGCCCTTTCCGACCCATAAGATATCTCCCTGCTCCAAATCCATCACGCAGGTTGCGTAACTCAGTTAGGGGGCAGACTACTTTTAAAACTATAGCTTTTGAGTAAGGGTGCAAAATGAATTTTTAGTTATTATAATTCATTAACAGAATTATATTCTTCCAGCTTATTCTATCATTTGTGGAGTTATAATTATAATTTATCATAGCATACAATCGTTTGATAACGATAATAATTATAAACTTTTAGGTTTTGCACATGAGTTGCGAACTTTTATTGGACAAGGCAGATAGACACGCATAGGAGAATAATAATCGGTGCTTTTAGGTTTCATCAGATTCAAAATAAATCTAATGCCGTAAATGCCCATTGCATATACAGGTGCGTTTACCGTAGTGAGCGGAGGGTTTGTATATCCCGAAAGCTCCGTGTTATCAAATCCCATAACAGAAATATCCTCAGGAATTTTGTAACCGTTTTCTTGCAGAGCTCTCATTGCACCGATTGCAATATGATCACTTGCCGCAAAAATAGCTGTGGGGAGATTCCCTTTGCTGATCATTTCTGACATCATTTTATAACCGGATGGTGTTGAAAATTTGTCCTGCATAATAAACCCATCATATTTAATGTTTAGTTCATCGCAAATGTCTGTGAAAGTGTTGAGTCGTTTATCAGGAAATATCGTTCCGTCCTCAAGCTGTTCAATGCCTCCGATAAAGCCAACTGTTCTATGGCCTAAAGCATATAGATATTTAATTGCATCGGACACTGCCTGACGAAAGTCGAGCGATACGGATGTGATTTCAATATTCTCAACGGTCATATCAAGAAAAACAATTTTATTATTCAAAGAATGCAGTAATTTTATTTCTTGTTTACTAAACTTTCCGAGGCAGATTATGCCATCAACATCAGAAAGTACATTCTGATAGTCATTGTCTGTTTTAAATGTTCGTACAATACTTATATTATTTTTTGAACAGTAGTCCTCGATACCCTGTCTCATCAAAAAGTAATAATTATCTTCAATTTCCTGTTTGGAAGAGAACCATTGTAGAATTCCAATGCGACATGAAGGTGCTGATATAACCCTTTTTTTCTTTACATAATTAAGTTCTTTAGCTGCTGCAAATATTTTTTGCTTCGTTTCAAGCGAGGTGCTGAGGGTAGTGTCGTTATTAAGCACTCTTGAAACAGTAGCTACTGATACATTTGCCTTTTTGGCAACATCTCTGATTGTAGCCAATTGAATCACCTCCCTACCATTATAGTGAAATATTACTAAAAAATCAAGTTGTGTTTAGTGAAAAACAGAGAAAGAAAAAATGTTTACCAAAAACTATTGACAGTTTACGAAACAAAACATATAATTTAGTTAACATAAAAACAAAAGAAACATTATTATTAAATAATAACGAAATCTTTTGTGCAGGTTGTCACGGCGTTTCATTTAAAATTAAAAGGAGGAAAAATTATGAAACAGACATCATCACAACCAAGACTTGATGGCAAAATCCCGGGTAGAATCAAATACACCTTTGCTTTAGGTGCCCTCGGCAAAGATATGATTTATGGTATGATTGCCACATTTTCAATGATTTATTTCACAGACATCATCAAGGTAAACCCGGTATTTATCGGCGTAATGTTCTTCGTTGCAAAGTTATGGGATGCCTTTAATGATTTGTTTATGGGTATGATTGTTGATAACACACGCAGCAGATGGGGTAAATTTATTCCATGGCTTGTAATAGGTACGCTGGTTAATTCAATTGTATTTGTTGTTTTATTCACAGACTTCCACCTCGATGGCGTTGGACTTTGCGTATTTGCAACAGCAGCTTACATACTCTGGGGTATGACTTACACAATTATGGATATTCCTTATTGGTCAATTATTCCTAACCTCACTTCAAATCCTGAGGAGAGAGAAAAAGTTTCGGTACTTCCGAGAATTTTTGCAAGTATCGGTCAGTCACTTGTTATTGCAGGCTTTGGTGTTCAAATTATTGAGGCTCTCAGCGGCGGTACAACAAATCAGGCAGGTTATCACAGATTTGCAATCATAATTGCAATTGTATTTATTCTTACAATCGGTATTACAGTAATCAATCTTCCGAAAAAGAGAGATGATTCTGTTCCGGAAAAGAAAGTTAAGTTTAAAGATATTTTCTCAATCATCGGCAAGAACGATCAACTTCGTTGGGCGGTAACTCTTATCTTCCTTTACAACATCGGCATTCAGTGCATTATGGGTGTTGCTACATATTATTTCAAATATGTTTGCGGCAACGCAGGAATGATGTCATCATTTATGATCAGCGCATCAATCGCAGAGGTTGTAGGTCTTATCGTATTTCCTAAGGTTACAAAATTTCTTTCAAGAAAAACTTCGTTCCTTCTTGCGTGTCTTTTACCTGCATTTGGTCTTGTAATGCTTTTGTTCGTAGGTATTTTTGCTCCGCACAATGTTGTGCTCACATCAATCTCAGGTGTTATTGTAAAACTTGGTACAGGTCTTGAACTTGGTTGTGCAACAGTATTCCTTGCAGATGTTGTTGATTACGGTGAATTTAAGCTTGGAACAAGAAATGAAGGCGTTGTATTCTCACTCCAGACGCTTATCGTAAAATTCACAGCAGCTCTTACAGCACTCGGTATTGGTGCTGCACTTGGAAGCACACAGTATATTCCGGGACAGGAACAGTCATTCGCAACAGTAGCATCAATCAGTACACTTATGTGCATTGTTCCTGCAGTTTGTATGCTTATTGCTTATGTTGTTTACAGAAAGAAATATAAACTCAATGACGGTATGATGAAGAAGGTTATAAACACAATCAGTGCAAGAAGAGAAGGCAAGATTGATATGACACAACAGCTTGATGAAAGCGGTAACACAGAGCCTTCTATGTTCCTTCCTACAGTTGCGGAAAAGGCAGGTAAATAAAATGATTGATACTAAAACAGCAATTGAAAAAATTACAAATGGCGAATTTGATAATCTTTTCACTGATATATATATAGATTCATCAATGATTGATTATCAGAAAAAAAGATATGTTCATGCAATTGAGCAGTATGAAACAATTTTTTGCCCTGATAAAGTAGCAATATTCAGTGCTCCCGGCAGAAGTGAGGTTTGCGGTAATCATACAGATCACCAGCATGGAATGGTGCTTGCAACATCCATTAATCTTGATACTATTGCTGTGTCGGCCAAGAATAACAATGATGTTGTAAGATTTGTTTCTGACGGTTATGATATGATTACTCTCGATATAAATGACCTCGAAGTTAATGATGATGAGGCAGGCACAACAGTCAGCCTCATCAGAGGTGTTCTTCGTGGACTTAAGGATCATGGATACAAAATTGGTGGATTCAATGCTTATGCAACAAGTGATGTACTTGTTGGTGCAGGACTTTCATCGTCAGCAGCTTTTGAAGTAGTTGTCGGAACTATTATTTCCGGTTTATATAATGATATGAAAATAAATTCAGTTGAGATTGCTCAGATTTCTCAGTATGCTGAAAATGTATTTTTCAAAAAGCCGTGCGGACTTATGGATCAAATGGCTTGTTCAGTCGGAGGAATGGTTAACATTGACTTTAAAGATCCGACAAAGCCAATTGTTAAGAAAGTACCTACCGAATTTGAAAAATATGATTACAGTCTTTGTATTGTTGACACAAAGGGCGATCATGTTGATCTTACAGATGATTATGCTATGATTCCCTCGGAAATGAAAAAGGTTGCAAATTTTCTCGGAGAAGATTATCTGAGAGATTGTGATTCAAACGAATTTTATATTCGCCTTGACGAAATTCGTGAGGCTGTTGGCGACAGACCGGTACTTCGTGCAATTCATTTCTTTAATGAGGAGCATAACGTTAAAAATGCCGTTTCGTCACTTGAAAACGGTAAGTTTGTTGAATTCCTTGATGCAATCAGAAAATCCGGTAATTCATCGTTTAAGTATCTTCAGAATGTATATACAACAAGAGATATTCAACATCAGAATATCTCGGTAGCCCTTGCACTCAGCGAAAGCCTTCTTCGCAATTACGGCGTGTGCCGTGTTCACGGCGGTGGATTTGCAGGTACAATTCAGGCGTTTGTCAAAAATGATTTTGTAGGTAATTACAAAGAATTTATAAATAAAATTTTCGGAGAAAACTCATGCCATGTTCTCAAAGTGAGAAAATACGGCGGAATAAAAGTAATGTAATTATGTAGGTTTTGTTTTTATTAAGGAGGACAAAATGAAAATTCTTGTTTTAGGCGGTGCCGGATATATCGGTTCGCATACAGTTTACAGACTTATTGAAAGCGGTAATGAGGTTGTTGTATTCGATAACCTTGAAACAGGTCATATCGAGGCGGTTCATCCCAAAGCAAAATTTTATAAAGGTGATCTCAGAAACAGAAGTGAAATTGACAGCGTTTTTGATAAAGAAAAAGGTATTGATGCTGTAATTCATTTTGCAGCCAATTCACTTGTCGGTGAAAGTATGACTAACCCTCTCAAATATTATGATAATAACCTCAACGGCACAAAGGTTTTGCTTCAGTCAATGGTTGCTCACGGAATTGATAAGATTGTATTTTCATCAACAGCGGCAACATACGGTGAGCCTGAGAGAACTCCTATTCTTGAAACCGATCCGACAAATCCGACAAACTGCTACGGAGAAACAAAAAAATCCATGGAGAGAATGTTCTATTGGGTTGAAAAAGCACATGGTTTAAGATATGTTTCTCTCAGATATTTCAATGCATGCGGAGCACATATCAGCGGAAAAATCGGTGAGGCACATAATCCTGAAACCCACCTTATTCCGATTATTCTTCAAGCGGCACAGGGTACCCGTGACCACATAAGTATTTTTGGTACTGATTATCCCACATCTGACGGAACTTGTATTCGTGATTATATCCATGTCACTGACCTTGCACAGGCTCATATTCTTGCAGTTGAATATCTTATGAAGGGCGGTAAAAGTGATATATTCAATCTTGGCAACGGTGTAGGTTTTTCAGTTCGTGAGGTAATTGAAAAAGCAAAGGAGGTTACACAGAAAGATATTAAGGTTGTTGAAGAAAGCAGAAGAAGCGGCGATCCTGCTGTATTGATTGCATCAAGCGATAAGGCGAAAACTGTACTTGGCTGGAAACCTGAGTATGATGATCTGGGAACAATTATTAAAACAGCGTGGAAATGGCATTCAACACATCCCAACGGCTATAGTAAGTGAGGCGGTATTTATGAAGAACAGCGTTTACGGCTTAATATTAAGACTTGTTTCATACGGAATCAATACGGGACTTATTGAAAAAGAGGATATAATCTACACGCAAAATAGGCTTTTGTCGTTGTTCCATATGGATGAACCCGATGACAGTTGTACTTGCCTTACAGCAGATAACGAGGATACTCTTGAAGAAATTTTGTCGGGACTTCTTGATTATGCATACGAAAAAGGAATCATTCCCGAAAATACAGTAACATATCGCGACTTATTTGATGTGAAACTTATGGCTTCACTTGTTAAGCGACCGTCAGAAGTAATAAGAGAATTTTGGCAGAATTATAGCTGTTCTCCTAAACTTGCAACCGATAGCTACTATAAATTCAGCTGCGATACCGATTATATAAGAAGATATCGTATTAAGAAAGACTTAAAGTGGAAAACATCAACCGAATACGGTGATATTGATATCACGGTAAATCTTTCAAAGCCTGAAAAGGATCCGAAAGCTATTGCAGCGGCAAAACTTCAAAAACAGTCGGGCTATCCGAAATGTTTGCTTTGTAAGGAAAATGAAGGATATGCCGGAAGAGTAAATCATCCTGCAAGAGATAATCACAGAATTATTCCGCTCACCATTGACGGAGATAACTGGTTTATGCAATATTCTCCGTATGTTTATTACAATGAACATTGTATTGTATTTAACGGTGAGCATACACCAATGGTAATCAATGATTCCACATTCAGAAAACTGTTTGATTTTATTTCACAGTTTCCGCATTATATAATCGGCTCGAATGCTGATTTGCCGATTGTAGGCGGTTCAATACTTACACATGAACATTTTCAGGGTGGCAGATACAGCTTTGCACTTAATAAGGCAGAGGTTGAAAGAAAGTTTATTGTTAACGGCTTTGATGATGTGGAGTGCGGAATTGTAAAGTGGCCTATGTCAGTTGTAAGATTGACAGGTAAAAACAAGGACAGCATTATTTCATTATCTTCTCATATTCTAAAGAGTTGGAGAGCGTACACGGACGCAGATGTTGGCATTTTTGCCGAAACAGACGGTGAAATTCACAACACTATCACTCCGATTGCTTTTACAAAGGATGGAAAATTTGTTATTGACCTCGTTCTCAGAAATAATATTACAAGTGAAGAGCATCCTTTGGGAGTATTTCATCCTCATGCGAATTTGCATCATATTAAAAAAGAAAATATCGGCCTTATTGAAGTTATGGGACTTGCAGTATTGCCCTCAAGGCTTAAAGATGAAATGGCTATTTTAAAGGATGCTATTCTTAATCACAAGGATGTAAGTGAAATTCCGAAAATCAGCAAACATTCCGAGTGGGTAAATGAATTTGTTTCGCAGTATGATGAAATCAATGAAAATAATATTGATTCAATAATTCAAAATGAGATAGGAAAGGTATTTCTTAATGTTCTTTTGGATGCAGGTGTATTCAAAAGAACTCCTGAAGGACAAAAGGCTTTTGATAAATTTATAAAGACGCTGTAGTAAAGGAAGTGCTAAAATGTCAAAGGTAAGGGTAGTGAATTTTGAACCTACATCCAAAGGTGAAAACACTCATCTTTATATAATAGAAAATAACAGCGGAGCAAGCGTGACATTATGTGATTTAGGCGCAAGTGTCGTTTCGATAAAAGTTCCCGACAAAAACGGTAGTATTAGAGATGTAGTTCTCGGTTATGAGCACATTAACGGTTATGAATTTGACGGAACATACTTCGGTGCTACTGTCGGAAGATGTTGCGGAAGAATTGCATACGGCAAGTTTACTCTTAACGGAGAAGATTATCAGCTCCCTGTAAACAATGGGAGTAACCATCTACACGGCGGATTTAACAGCTTTAGCCGCAAGGTGTGGCTTGCGGTAGTTGATGATAAAGTTCCAAATACAGTTCTATTTATGCTTGATAGTCCCGACGGTGATGAGGGCTATCCCGGAAATATGAAGGTCTTTGTACGCTACACTTTTGATGATGAAAATGTACTTACGATAAAATGGTCGGCAGTTTCCGACAAAGACACAATATGTAATCTGACCAATCATTCATATTTCAATCTTAACGGACATAAAAGCGGTAAAGTTACAGAAAATCACAAGCTGAAAATAAATGCAAATTTCTTCATACCGATAAATTCAAACCTCAATCCCACAGGAGAGATAACTCCCGTTAAGAATACATCGTTTGATTTTACCGAACCCAAGTTAATTGGAAATGGTATTGACAGAAAAAACGAGCAGATTGGTTTTGCAAACGGTATTGATCATATGTTTGTGCTGAATCATTCTGATGAAGAATTTGTGCTTGCGGCCGAAGCTGAGGGTATTGATAGCGGAATCACATTAAAATGCTATACTTCTCAAAAAGGTGTTCATGTATATACAGCAAATTATGTCGATGTTTTGTCCAATATGGGAAAGGATTCAGCGACATACGGAGAAAATCCAGCGTTTTGTCTTGAAACCCAGGGCTTTCCCGATGCTGTAAATCACAAGAATTTTCCTACGACAATATTAAAAGCAAACGAAAACTATACACAAACTACGAAATATATTTTTGGTATAAACAAATAAAATGAGCTGATTTCTAACTCCTTTTAAAAATAAAATCTCTCTAAAATCAAGGACCGCCTATTTTCTTGGGTGGTCCTTGATTTTTAATCTATGAGGATGTTTCATGTTTTACAGTATTACACCGTCTTAAACATATTCTGTTTTAGCGGTTATGTACAATTCTGCCTGAAAATCACCCTGTTCTGTTTGCACCGTAAAACCGGAACATTCCTCTTGCATGGCTGTTTTTACAAACTGCATTTTTCATTGCCCATGCATTTCTTAGCGCTGTTTTTGCTTTTATATTAAAATACGCTTAGGATGGATTTTTTACCCTCCGCATCAAGTTCAAAATTTTCATTACCCCAACTTTTGAAAAAATAATCACTTTTCCCTAGCAAAGATACAGAGATAACGGCGGTAATAACTTGCTGACTTATAAAATTGATAGTAACTTCTTAAATGATCGACTGTTTAAGAGTGTATTGAAAAACATTTTAATATTTGTTAGAATTAAAATGGTGGTGAGGATATGTTAAAGATTGCGGTAGTAGATGATGAAATTGTATTTGTTGAAAGTCTGATTAACAAAATAACAGCGGTATGTGAAAAGCTTAATTTGGAATTTAAAATTGACAAATATTCAAACGGATTTGATATACTTGAAAATTACAGCAAGTATCATCTGATTTTTCTTGATATTGAAATGCCGTCAATTGACGGTATTGCTACAGCCAAGCGGATCAACGAATTGAAATGTTCAGCTGAAATACCTTTTATTGTTTATGTCACAAGTCACGATGAGCTTGTGTTTGATGCTTTAAAAAGTTTTCCTTATTCATTTATAAGAAAAAGTAAAATTGAATCTGATTTGTACGAATGTATTAATCGTATAAATAACTCTTTTGAAGAATTGCATAAAACTATAGTATTGCATACCGAAAGAAAAGATATTCCGATTGTTATTGGTGATATTATTTATCTTGAAAAAATTAAAAATTATGTTGTGTATCATACTAAAAATCAAGAATATAAGGTCAGAAGTGATATGAATACAGAATTTAAAAATATCGCAGAATATGGCTTTATAAGACCGCATATTGGTTATGCTGTAAACAATAAGTATGTTGAATATATTTCTGCGGATTGTATTTTATTGCAAAATGATATTAACATTCCTCTCAATAAAAAATACAGAGATGATTTAAAGAAAAAATATTTCAAATGGTTGGGGGATATAAATGTTTAATTATGGTTTTGAGTTATTTGTTAATTTATTTCAAGGTGTAATGTTTACTGTATTTTGTTATAAATTCTTAACCCCATCACGCAATAAGATTTGTGAGGGAATAGCTTTTTGTGTTGCATCATTATTGATGTTTTTTTCGATTACCTTGATCAATTGGTTGTACCTGTCTTTTGCATACGTAGAAACAGTTGTGTTTTTTGCAATTATGATTCCCTATTGCGTTTTGTTTTTTAAAGACAGAATTTTTGTTAAAATTCTCACACCTGTTATTTTGAATGTAATTTATTCAGTATTATCATTTGGAATTAATTATATCTTTTCTGCGATTATCAGTTGTGACTATAATTATCTTATGATAGAGAGTTCCCAATATCGTTATATGTATGTGTTAATGTCAAATCTTATTTTTGTAATTGTTTTATTTATAATTTATAATCTTTTCAAAAATTCGTTAAGCCATATTCACAAACAAGAAATATTGATTACTCTTGTAATTCCTTTGTTGAGCATTGCTGTAGGTTTGCTGACATTTTTGGTATCTTCAAACGCTGATATGTCTGATTTTGACCGTGTTGTATTAGGAGCGGTTTCAATAATAATCCTTTCATTTACATTTATAAATTTTTATCTTATTAAAAGTCTTTCAAAAAATTATTCTTTGGAAAATGAAAATCTTTTGCTTAATAAAGAAAAAGAGCTGTATAATGTTCAAATGACAAGTTCAGAAAAATATATGAAAAATCTTTCTGATGTTAAGCATAACATTCAAAATCAATTGTTGTGCATCGAAAATTTGATTGATGGGCAAAGGTATGATGAAGCTAAAAAAATGTGCAATAATGTAAATAATAATATTTCTGCTAATGTCCATTTTTGTAAAACAGGTTATGTTTATTTGGATGCTATATTAAATGTTGTATATGAAAAAGCAATTGAAAATGATATTGATTTCAGCGTAGATTGTAAAGATAATTTAAGTTTTGTGGCAGGTGATGATTTGGCTGTTCTAATAGGTAATCTTGCAGATAATGCTGTTGAGGCACTTGCAAAAGAGCAAAATAAAAAATTAAAGATAAGCATATTTCAAAACGGGTCGTACGGAGTTTTAAATGTGCAGAATTATTGCTCTTCTTCAGTTTTGCAGACTAATCCAACTTTGTACACAAGTAAAGAAGATAAGAAAAATCACGGCAAGGGAATTTCAATAGTAAAAAGTATTGCCGAGAAGTATGGGGGAGATGTAGCTATTTCGGAGAAGAATAATGAATTTATAGTTTCGGTAATTTTAGATGACAGTTATGCTTTAACAAGTGTGAAAGAAACTGCAAAAATACAGTAAGAGCAAATAATTGTGATTGGTTGGTAAAAAGAGTATGCTGGATATTATTATTGAAATAGTGACTGATTTATTTCAGCCGCTGATGTTTTGTGGATTTTTATATCTATTTATGGAGAAACCCGATAACAGAAAAAGAAATGTAATTTGCTTTTTACTGTTCAGTACAGTAATGTTTGGCATTTTGTTGTATTCATCTCTTGTAGAATACTATATGATAATAAATGATTTAATGTTTTTGGCAGTACTGGAAATTTACTCTCTGTTATGTTTGCGTGGCAATATTTTTAGCAGAATATTTATGCCTTTGATTGCCTTTTTGATTAACACAGTGATAAGTTTTGCTTTCAGTTATTTTGTAAGCTTTTTTACAGGATATACACACTACGAATTGGTAACTGAACCTACGATTTACAGATATATTTGTATAGTGGTTATCAATTTGACTGATGTATTAGTTTTTTCAATGCTTGTAAAATTTAGAAATCATAAAGTCAATTTAAGAAAAATAACAGATGTTATAGCTTTTATTATCCTTCCTGTTATAGTTTTGTTAATCGTTTACTGCACTTTTTACATTATGGTAATCACGAAATATGAGGCTAATATAATGGTGTATCTTTCTGTAATATGCCTGTGTATGATTACTGTTACTGCAATAGTATGGTATGCGGTATCAAGAATAAGCAGAGAAAATGAAGCAAGTACAAAACTTTTGCTTATGGAACAGCAAATCAATCTTTATGAACATAACATTTTACAAAGCAATGTGCAAATTGAAAAAATTTCAAGGATAAAACATGATATGAAGAACAATCTCTTGTGTATTGATAATCTTATTTCAAACACTCAATTAGATGAAGCACATAAAATATGCCAAAATTTGACCGATAAATATTCTTCAATCGGTTCTGTGGTAAATACTGAAAATTACTTATTAAATGCCGTTTTGAATGTTGAAATTGAAAAAGCAAGGTGCAATGAAATATCGGTCAAATTAAACATTGCAAATGATATGAAAATGTTTAGTAACGGTTCAGATATGATTTCGGTAATAGGAAATATTTTTGATAACGCTATTTCGTATCTGTCTGAAAATAAAATTGAGAATAAAGAAATTATTTTCAGTACAGAGCATAAAGGCGATTATTCTGTTATTAAATGCAAAAATAAAATTATTGATTCTGTATTGTCTAAAAATCCTTTGTTGCATACTGATAAGGCAGATAAGAAAAATCACGGCAAGGGAATTTCTATAGTAAAAAGTATTGCCGAGAAGTATGGGGGA
>ERZ779656.1348-NODE-1348-length-13452-cov-4.757483_pt1 | contig 13452 bp, 9 predicted proteins | sample MGYA00511102_ERZ779656 | MGnify/ENA primary metagenome ERZ779656 (study PRJEB29588, sample SAMEA2143980) | human gut metagenome | biome: human gut; feature: human-associated habitat; material: faeces | place: Denmark | collected 2008/2010 ... | reverse complement strand
CAAAAAAGCATAAAGTTATTCTTATTATAAAAAACTCATGACCTATATTTCAGCTCAAGAAAACTCAACATATACTTCATATTTCATCTATTAAACGACGCATTGTTTCTATATTTTTATTATAAATAACCATATAACCGAACTAAAAGTAAAAAACATTTTCTTGCCCAAAACAGAAAAGTGGACGATTATTCTTTAACTGTGTAAAAAACAATCATCCACTAAAAACTCTGTCTATTCTTATTGTCTTAATTTGAATACCGAAACCATACCGCTAAGTGTTGTAGCCTGAGCTGTAAGTTCTTCACTCGTCGCTGATGTTTCCTGTGCCGCAGCCGAATTATTCTGAACAACTTCAGCAATTCTTTCTGCGGTTACCTCTACCTGTTCCATACTGTCTGCCTGTTCAATGGAAATTTCTTTTATTTTTTTCGCACTGTCTGCAATCGCCTGTATGCCATCCACAACTTCTCTCAATGAAGTTGAGGCTTTCTCTGCATACATATTTCCATCTCCAACCTCATGAATAGCTGCTTCAATAAGTGCTTTTGAATCCACCGCTGATTTTGCACTCTGTTCTGCAAGGTTTCTGATCTGATCCGCAACAACAGCAAAACCTTTTCCGGCTTCTCCAGCTCTTGCTGCCTCAATCGAAGCATTTAATGAAAGAAGATTTGTCTGGCTTGCAATATCTTCAATCTGTGTGATAATTGCTCCTATCTTCTCAGAGGTTTCATTTATGCGTGACATAGCCTGCACTAATACTTCCATATCTCCACGACTGCCTTCTGCAATCTCCGCATACTTATAGGCTTCATCGTAAGCTGTTCCTAATTCTTCTGCTGTTGTTTTTATTCCGCTTGTAAGTTCATTGATAGTTGCCTGCATTTCCTCAACCGATGCCGCCTGATCCGTTGCGCCTTCTGCTAAAGACTGTGCCGCTTCTGCAAGGTTTGTGGAACCTGTAAGAACCTGCCCCGATGCATCATCTACCCCTCTTACAGTTGTATCAATCTCCTCATTCATTTTTCTTATGCCTGTCAGCAAATCGGTAAATGCTCCTGTATATACTTCCTCACACTCTGTATCAATCGCAAAATTACCTTCTGACATTTCATTTAACATTCTGCCAGAATCTTTAATTATAACTCTAATTCTGTCTGACATTGCAGATACACCAGATACAAGTTCCTTAATTTCATCCTCAGACTCAACCGTTGGAAGTGGAGAATCTATGTCACCCTCTGCAAATGTAATAAATCTGTCCTTTAATTCATTTAATGGTTTTTCAATGCTCTTTGATATTGCAACGGAAAGACTGTTTGAATAAATCGTTGATACTGCAATTACAATTATTATAATTGTCAATGCAGCTATCATAACCGTTCTCAACTGTGCACGTTTAGCGTTTCCAAGTGAAATATTCAAAGCCATAAGTTTCTGTAAAGCATCATCCAACGCCTGATACTTTGGTGCTGCTTCATCGGTCATCATCTGCTGAGCCTGTAATGATTTCGCAGTATCAGTCGTTGCACCGACCTCAATTACTTTTGCATCCACTTCCTTATACTCTGCCCATGCTTTATCAATAGCGTCCATGCAGGCAGTTCCCTCTTTTGTTATCATTGTTGGGCGTATTTTTTCCAAATATTCCTCAAACGATTTAACAGCCTGTTCATGCTGTTCTTTCATACTTTCAATGAGACTATCTGAATCATAACCTACAATACCTCTTGAGGCAGCCCTTACTTCCGCTGATTCATTCATTGCCATAGCAATGTCTCCCTGTGGATACGCATAATTATCCAGTATCGTTCCATAGTTGTTTATCGTATAAAGCATAATCACTACAACCAGTGCTGATAATATTCCAAAAATGAGAATAATCTGTCTGAAAGATTTTTTCAGTCGTGCACCAATCTTCATTTTGTTAAGTTTCTTAAACATTTGTCTTGTCTCCTTCCTAATGGATAAAATGGTTCTTTGTTGTCCCATCAATATGTATATACAAGTCAATATATGACCGTACATCAAGGTGGTTTCAATATAAAAGGCACATTTCAATTATGCACTAACGCATAACCAAAATGTGCCATATACAATCAGATCATGCCAAAAGAAAACAGACTTATCCTGTCTGTCTGTCTGTCTGTCTGTCTGTCTGTCTGTCGAGATTATATGTATCAGCCTGCATATATGCAACCCCTTTCTACTACAATATATTTATGGTTAATATCCCTTACAGCCAGTAAGGAATTATCCATCTTGTTGCTTAAGCTGTTAGAATGTAGGTAGCAATTGGATATCTTCTCCTTTCTTGGACTTCGCGTCCGTAACACAGACTGATAACCAGCTCCTCATTCGCAGCGTTCGTTTTATGCAGGTTGAATCACCTCAGGTGCATTCGTGTCACACCACAGTAGATTGAATAGGCAATGAGTAAAACTGGTACTTATCCATTGCAATAATCTTAAGGAGTGACAAATTTATGAACGCAGTAGGTATCGATGTTTCAAAAGGTAAAAGTATGGTTGCTATTATGCGGCCTTTTGGCGAAATTGTTTCCACACCCTTTGAAATTAAACACACATCCAGTGACATCAATTCGCTTGTAAAACTTATCAAGTCTATCGAAGGTGAGTCCCGAATTGTAATGGAGCATACCGGACGCTATTACGAAGTCCTTGCCCATCAACTTTCCGAAGCAAATCTTTTCGTTAGTGCCATTAACCCAAAGCTTATCAAGGATTTTGATAACGATTCCCTTCGTAAAGTCAAAACAGATAAAGCTGACTCTGTTAAAATTGCCCGATATGCACTTGACAAGTGGCAAAATCTGAAACAGTATAGCGTTATGGATGAATTACGCAATCAACTCAAAACCATGAACCGTCAGTTTGGCTTTTACATGAAGCACAAGACGGCTATGAAGAATAACCTTATCGGCATCCTTGACCAAACCTATCCTGGTGTTAATACTTATTTTGACAGTCCTGCACGTAGTGACGGCAGCCAGAAATGGGTCGATTTTGCATCTACATACTGGCATGTAGACTGTGTCCGTAAAATGTCCATAAACGCTTTTATTGATCACTATGAAAACTGGTGCAAACGCAAGAAGTACAACTTCAGCAAGTCAAAAGCTGAAGAAATCTATGGAAAAGCAAAGGAGCTTGTTCCTGTACTTCCTAAGGATGACATTACAAAGCTTATTATCAAGCAGGCAGTTGACCAACTTAACAGTGCTTCTATTACTGTTGAGTCGCTACGCACTCTCATGAACGAAACTGCATCCAAGCTTCCGGAGTATCCCGTTGTTATGGCAATGAAAGGGGTTGGAACGTCACTCGGTCCTCAACTGATGGCTGAGATTGGTGATGTTTCCCGTTTCACTCACAAGGGTGCCATTACTGCTTTTGCCGGTGTAGACCCTGGTGTTAACGAATCCGGCTCTTATGAACAGAAAAGTGTTCCAACTTCAAAACGAGGTTCTTCTGACCTCAGGAAAACACTATTTCAGGTAATGGATGTCTTAATCAAAACACATCCACAAGATGATCCTGTGTATCAGTTCTTAGACAAAAAACGGGCTCAAAAGAAACCGTATTATGTCTATATGACTGCCGGTGCTAACAAGTTTCTACGCATCTACTATGGACGAGTGAAAGAATATCTTGCATCTCTTCCAGAATCTTAATTATCTACTATACCTTTCAGACCAGCACTGGTGTGGTGGTCTTGTTTTGATGTCTAATTTTCAACCTGTATAAAATTTTCAAAGTTCTTTCATTTTAGCCTTGACTTTTTATTTGCAGGCTGTGTTTAAAAATAAGAGTCAACCATTGGTATGGTTGTGTATTGATAATTTTGCAAGGCATTAATCTGATCATCAATATTACCTGTATAGTTGTATAAGTGGTATACGTTTGATCCACCGGAAGAGATTCCATCGTAGCGTGGAACATCTGGATAAGAAGCGTCATAATCCCGGATATAAAGCAGACGTTCCCGTTGCTGATCGGGATAAAAATCATGTATACTATATCCGAATTCACTGTAATCTTTATCAAGCGATTGAACGATGGTTGGAACAAGTTCGTCTAAAGTAATAGGAGCATTGGTACCATTAAGTAATTCGTGGGATTCCTGTTTTTCCTTGATGAAAAAGATTATTTGTGGATATTCAACGTCACCATGATCAGAGGTGATAATAATAGTTGAATCATCATAAACGCCTAGTGTTTTTAATTCGTTCAAATAAGCTTCAAGCATAGTGAAAATTCCTTTAACGGTTGATTGGCAGGTTGCATTCTGAGCATCAAACTGGCAATTTTCATCGGTTGTGAATTCATGTGTCCCATTTAAATGCTGAATTATGAAATAATTACCAGATGAATCAGTCGTCAGACCATTTTCTATGAGATGATTATAAAAATCATAGTTCGCATGTAAAATAGTATTTTCAGGATAAGATACAATAGTGGTATATGTTTCATTTGATACGTCAAAAAAGGATTTGAAATATTCTGGCATAAAGCGATAGCAGGACATATAGAACATTGTCCTATACAGTTTATGGTAATCAATGCAAATAGAACTTTGTTTTGTAGTTATATTACTAATTTTTCCGTCAAGAAGCGACAGAGAATGATTACCTGTCAGAATAGATGTCGTTGGAGTATATAAATTTACTTTGTAATTGGCATGAGATAAAATAGAAAAATAATCGTTTGTAGTAGTATTTGTCCAACAATCTTCTAACCAGTCATCAACAGATAACGAAGGATCTAAATCGTTACCTGTTAGTAAATGCGGTAGTGATGGATAGGTTCCATGGTAATTGCAGTCGGCATTATTGTAATAAGTGAAATCATGCAGAAAATCTTTTAAATCCGGATATTTTTCAACGGCAGATGCAAGGTAAGTGCTGGAAAAATTATCCAGAATAAATAAGATAATGTTATCATTTGAGGATACGGTAAATTGCTTACTTCCATCCAGTATAAGTTCGTCCTTGTCACTGTAGTATGTAAAGGCGGATTTATCTGCGGAGAGGAAAAGTGAGATGTATCCAACACATTGCATCCCTAGAATAATGAGAGAGGATGTTAACATTACTTTTTTGAAGATATTCTGTTGAAATTTTGCAAACAGCAAAGCTCCCAAAATGATAGTTGTCCAAATAATCCAATTTACAATTATTTTTGAAGGTGATGCGGTGTATGCTTCTGCACGGACACCTATTTGTTCCAGATGACGGTTTAAAAACATTGTCTGGATATATCCGGCAATTCCGATTCCCCAGAAAACAGAAAGAATATATTTTCTGAGTTTGTCTGGAAAGAATGAAATAACAAGCGTAAAAATAAATGATATTAAGAATGCAAAAATCAAAAATTTCCATCCAAATTCCTGATAGACAAATCCAAATTCTTTATAATTGCCAAAAAATATTTCAGATGGCCCCATAACGAAGAGCGTGAAAAATAGAAGCAATACAACAATATAGTTTGAAAGAAAATGTAGGAAAACGTTTTTCTTTGCCATTAGAAAACTCCTTTCGTGCAGCATATCACTTTTAGTTTGTCTCAGAGAGCAGATTATGAGAAACAATATATTCTCCAAGATAGTCGGCAACTTTGGTTGCTCCGCTTATATTCAGGTGTTCGATATCCATAAAATCTGTATCACCGTTGAGCCCGACATCATCCATGTGTTCAAACAGGTTAAGGTAAGTGCAGTTGTTGGCAGCAGCATATTCGGCCATGGCATCTGAATAATTATATTCCCCCTCATAAGGAACAGTATAAAAGATAAGACGAATATTATTTTCATTGCAGATGTTTACAATTTTATCTAATAATCTGACAGAACTATCAGGCAGCTCTTTCTGCTCGAACGTTGCGGGATTGGAGATCACTGTTGGAACAATATGGTCGCTGCCTGAAAAACCATGCGCTGCCTGATACTCTTCGACGGAAGTTCCGGAATCAAAACTGTAATAATTAACGTTTGTCCAGTTTTCGTGAAAGGCAAGTAATGGGATATAGTAAGATAAGTAACGATCCTTATTCTTACCAAAGCATTGGGCTAAATATTCTCTTTTTCCTTTAAAATCGGAAATGCCTTTTGTGTAATAAATTTCACCATTGAGATCCGTGTCTTCATGAACTTTGTCTACGTTAAAGGTTTCAATTAATATCACTTTAGGAGATTGTGTTCTTAGGGCGTCCTCAAAGAACAAAGTGGTGGTATTAAGAAATTGCCAGTTACAGCCATAATTATAAGCACTGAATCCATATCTTTCTGTCATTTCATTTACATTTAATCCTTTATATACATGGCTGGAGCCACAGGCAATGACATCGAATGAATTTTCAGGCATGGAATGAAAAGATTCTATTGCATGGAAAGCATCCACTGTAAAATTAGGTTGTAAAAGGCGTCCGGCATAGAATACGGAGATACCAATGATGGCAGCACAACTGATGCAGCATACTATTTTTTTCATTATTTTTACCTCTAAAATTGAAAATAAATAAATTTGGATGCGTCATAGGAAGTCCCGTAGATTCCGAATACAAGAATAAAAACAATGGAAAATGCTATGATCAGAACCTGGCACCAGGCATCCTGTCTGGCGACAATTTCACGGATACATATTTTCTTCTGTTTTAAATAATCCGTTACAAAAAGTAACAAAATACATAAAAGCATAAAGCAGAAGTTTTTGGAATTTAGTCCGCAATTATAAAGCGATCCATCAAAGAGAATCCATGGATTATGTACATGGATAATCTGTGAGAGAATCGTGAGTGCTTCTGAAAAACTGTTGGCGCGGAAAAATATCCAGGTGAAATCAATCAGGACAAAAGTCACTATAATATGAACGGCTTTATGTCCGATGGAATTGCGGTTTAAGCGAAAAAGTTTTACAAGTTTATCACGCAAAGGCTGCAGGATCTCTCCGATGATCTGGTAAAGACCGTTAAGTCCCCCCCACACGACAAATGAGATTTTGGCACCATGCCAGAGACCACTTACGAGGAAAACAATCATTTTGTTCCTATATTTACGCCATTTACTGCATCTGCTTCCACCGAGCGGAATGTAGAGGTAGTCCCTGAACCAGGAAGTCAGGGAAATATGCCATCTTCTCCAGAAGTCAGCAACAGAAACTGCCAGATAAGGAGACTGGAAGTTTTCCATTAACCGGATCCCGAGAATCTGGGCAGCCCCCATAGCGATAATAGAGTATCCGGCAAAATCACAGTAGATCTGAATGGCAAAAAGTGCAGTGGCTACGATCAGATACCATCCACCAAAGGTGTGATAATCACCGTAAACCCAGTCAACGAAGATTGCAATACGGTCAGCCAGTACAATTTTTAAGAAAAATCCCCAGAGCATCAGTAAAAGACCGCTTTTGGCTTCATCCGAATTAAACTTATGTGGTGTGGCAAGCTGTTGCAGCAGGTGGCTGGAACGTTCGATTGGACCGGCGACCAGCTGCGGAAAGAATGATACAAAAAGTGCATACTGAAAAAAATTCTTTTCAGCACAGGTATTTCCACGGTAAACATCAATCGTATATCCCAGTGCCTGAAAGGTATAGAAAGAGATGCCGACAGGAAGAAGAATATCGATAGATGGAAGATTGAGCTGTATATGGAAGACGGACAGTGCATTCCCTAAAATTCCGATTGCAAAATTAATATATTTAAAATAAAAAAGCAGGGACAGGTTTAATAAAACACTAATAGCTACAACTATTTTTTTCTTCCGCATGATAAGCGGATCAGCAGATCTTTGCTGGAGCGTATCCAATGCAAGACCGCTAAGGTATGTCACAATGGTAGAAAAAAGAATGATCAGAGCATATTTGGCATTCCAGCACATATAGAAATAGTAGCTGGCAATCAGAAGCCAGTAGTTTTTCAGCTTTTGTGGAATCAGAAAGTATATCAATACCACAATCGGGAAAAAAATTAAAAAGTCAGATGAGTTAAATGACATAAAAATCTCCTTAAGTAATCATTAGAAATAGGAATCAATTACCTGTACAGGTGTATAATATCCATTGTCATAAAGAAAGACAAGGTCTTTCAGTGTGCCATAATAAGTATATACATGATAAGCATTCATGCCGCCTTCGGTCACGCCATCGAAGCGTTTGACGGCAGGATATGCATCGTCTCTTACGCGGATGTAAACGCTGCGTTCCCTGGACTCGTCAGCAGAAAAATCGTGGACACTCTGACCGTATGGAGCATAATCTTCACCTATAGCTTCCACAATGGTAGGAACAAGATCATTCAGGCTGATTGGAGCATTCGTTGTCTGCATAGAGTCGTGCGTTTCATTTTTTCCTTTCATAAAGAAAATCATCTGTGAACGTGCTTCTGAACCATGATCGGCGGTAATGATAATCGTTGAGTTATCATAAATACCAAGGTCTTTAAGCTGCTGTAAGTAGGCATCAAGCATTGTAAAAATACCTTTTACAGTTGTTGCGCAGGTTGCATTATCAGGATCATAAGCGCAGTTTTCGTCGTTGACGAATTCATGCGTGCCATTCAGATGCTGGATCGTAAAATAGTTGGATGCTGAATCAAGGCTTAATCCGGTATCTTGCAGTTTTTCATAAAAACTATAGTTGGAATACATCATTTCATTGTCTGGGTAAGATACAATGCTTGTATATTGAGAATTATTTACATCAAATTGAGGTTTGAAATATTCAGGTAAAAAACGATAGCAGGACATTTGCAGCATCGTTTTATTGAGTTTTTCATAGTCAATCTCTCTTGAAGAAGATTCAGTTCCTACATTATCTATTTTCCCCTGAAGTAATTCCAGAGTATCGGTCCCGGTAAGAAGACTGGTCACAGGAGTGTACAGATTTACTTTGTAATTGTGTTTTTCGAGAAGTTTATAGTATGTGTTTGTGGAATCGTTATTCCAGCATTGGTTTAACCAGTCGTTTACAGAAAGACCGGTATCCAGAGGATTACCGGTAAGCATATGTGCAAGTGATGGATAAGTTCCCCAGTAGGCACAGTCAGCATTATTATAGTATGTAAAATCAGAAAGAGAATCTGTCATGTCTGGGTAGGAAGCGAGCGCTTCATCCCAGAAGGTGTTGGAAAAATTATCCAGAACAAACAGGATAATATTTTCATTAGAGGAGAGTGTATATTGTCCGGCACCGCTTAGGGAGAGTTCTCCATCGGTGTCATTGTAAGCCATTGCAGAAGCATCTGCTGTAAGAAATAAAGACACAAATCCTACAATCTGGATACCAAGGAGAATACTACTGGTTACGGTCAGCAGTCGGGTACAAAGGTCTTTTTTGAAAACACAGATAAGCACAGATGCAGCCAGGATAACAAGCCAGAATAAAGCATTCAGGATGACCCGTGTAGCATTGGCTGTATATCCTTCAGCAGATACCCCAATCTGGTCGAGATTTTTATTCAGAAACATGGTCTGAATATACCCGGCAATGGTAAAACCCCATAAAACGGAGAGAATCAGTGTTCGCGGAAATTTTGGAACAATCTGTAAGATTAGGGCGATAAAAAGCGCAAGGACTACAGAAATTCCCAGAAATTTCCATCCAAATTCCCTATAGATAAAACCAAATTCACTGTAGTTGCCGAAAAAAATCTCAGACGGTCCGAAAACGCCAAACATGAACAATGGCAGAAATACGATCAAAAGTGTAAATAAATAGTTTTTAAGAAAAGAACCAGGTGTAACAGCTTTTTTTAACATAAATTTCCTCTTTCTTATTAAATGTATTTCGATTGAAAAATTACGAATGCAATTATAGCATAGAACACAGGGAAGGGATAGTATTCAGTTGAAAATTCTTGAAATACACAGGGTTATCATGTAAAATGATATGAGTTATTAACTTTATATGAGGTGCAAAAATGAAAAAAAAAGAATATTTGAAAAAATTTTTTTTATGTTGGGAATCTGTCTTTCTATTTATCTTTATGATTGGAATTTTTGGTCCGTCCGAAGTCTTTTTTGGTAATTATACAGAGTTGGGAGTTGTATATGGGGAATTCGGTTGGTTATTTTTTGTGGTTGGATTTACCATTTCCATCATAATTGCATTCGTTTTGGTATTTTTCCCAGAAATAATTCGGAAGATTATATTAGCAGTTGTCTGGGGATTATCCATTGCCGGATATATTCAGGTTATGTTTTTAAATAAAGGGATTGACCAGATTGGTGTGACAGCAGAGGGGTATATTCCAGATGCCGACAGAGTAATAAAGAATGCTGTTTTTTGGGGAGCTGCAATTGCAATTACATTTGTCATCACATTTGTTTGCAAAAAGAAATGGAGTAAGGTAATACAGCTTACAACAACAGTGCTTTTATTAGTCCAGCTGGTTGCATACGGCTCCTTATTTCTGACAACAGATGATGGAGCTTTTCATTATGCTGAAAATGAACTTTGTTTAAACATGGAGCAGCAGTTTACAATCTCTTCCAATGAGAATATTATTGTACTTCTTTTTGATAATTTGCCAAATGAATGGTTTGAGGAAGCAAGAGCAACTTATCCGGATATTACAAAAGGGTTAGAAGATTTCACATACTATAACAATGCAGATTGTAATTATTATGGAACATATCCATCCTTTATTCATATCTTGACAGGAAATCCATTGGATCTAAGTTTATCTGTAAATGATTATTTTAAACAAAGTTGGGACAATGCGAGAACCAATGCATATTTTGATATTTTACATAGTCATAATTATAAGATGAATGTATTTTCATATTTATCAGAAGTTATGACGGGAGGTAATAGCCTTGAAATTGCGGAAGGAAAAGTGGACAATATTATAGAAAAAGATGATGCAAGAGAAATTGATAAGCCTCTTTTATATAAAACTATGCTGAAAATGTCATTGTACCGATATATGCCGGAATATTTTAAACCAAAATTTGATGTACAGAATGAACAATATGCAAGTATTGTATCGTATCCGAATAATACGATGCAGTATTCAAATCCGAATTTTTACAATACAATGATGGAAAAAGGTCTGACGATTGATGATTCCAGCAATTATTTTGTTGTGAATCACTTAAATGGTGGACATGAATTTATTAATGATGCAAATTGTCAATATGCACAGGATCCAGATAGAGATGATACTATAAAAGGTATTTTTTTGTTAGCGGCAGAGTATATTAACCAGATTAAGGAATCAGGCTCCTATGATGATTCTACAATTATTATTATGACGGATCATGGAACAGGTAGAAATGCCCAACCTATTTTCTTTATGAAAGAGCCTCATGAGACGCATGATGTAATGCAGGAAAATAATGCGCCTATTACCTATGAGGAACTTATGCCAACGATTGTAGAGTTATTAGGAGAAGATTATTCTGTTTTTGGACAGAGTTTTCATGAGTTTAAGCAGGATGAGGTGCGACATCGTGTTTTCTATGATAGAACATATGATACGGAATATCCGGATGTGAAAAGATACGATGGAATGCAGGGAGGAGCAAATATTTATTATAAATATGAATATGATGGAAATCTTGGTGCAATCCAGTATCAATATGATAATGAATTACATGAAATTTTCCCAATGGTAGATTCTTATTATTAGGATGGCAAACTTTTGATAAAACAGAGGATAAAGAGATGAAAATTAAAAACAATGTCAAATGCTTTATTTCGATGATCGCAATTATTTTATATCCGAGCATGTTTATGTATTTTCAGAACATGTCGGAGGGACATTTTATAGAAATTTTACCATCGATCGGGAAAAATTTGATTTTAGCAGTAGTTTTATTAGTTGCATTTAGTGTACTATTTAGAAACATAAGAAAGGCTTTTTTAACAAGTGAGATAGCATTACTTCTTTTTATGAATTTTAATACGATTCTTGGAGCAATCAAAAAAATAATCCCGGGTATGAAAAGCATATTTTTTTGTGATTGTTGCAGTTATATTAACGATAGTATTCTCTGTTATAAAAAGAAAAATAAATGAGCCGGAAAATATTTGTACAATTCTCGGAATTGTGTTTTTCGTTCTCATAGTTTTCAACCTGATAAGTTCAATTCCACAGATATTAACCAATAATAATAAGACAGCTGTCTCACAGGAAGAAAATGATATTGCCGAAAAAAGATTTACCGGAGACAAGCCGAATGTATATTTCTTTTTATGTGATGAATATGCGGGTTTTGAGAATATTGAACACTATTATGATTACGATAATCAGGAATTTTCAGATTTTCTTACACAGAGGGGATTTAATATTTCATATGGAAGTCATAACACAGAGTCTATTTGGACATCTACAATTGTACCCAATATTCTGAATCTCTCATATGTAGCAAGTGATGATATTTACTCTATTGATAATATGGCGCGATCGGAGAATGCGTATCTATATCAGCTCTTTGCCAATAATGGATATCAGATTAATATGGTCAATCATTTGAATACATTTTCAGATACCAATTGTAATGTTTTAAATTATAAACAGAAGAAAGAAAATTTATCTACTTATGTTCTTGACAATGGTATCTGGAGTGAAGTTGATTCTTTTGTGAGTTGGGGAAAACAAAAATTAAGCGGAAACTCCAATGATTATTATACGAATCTGAGTGATGTGTTGACTATTATGGAAAATATTACAGATTATACGAGTGATAGTAAACCAACATTTACTTTTGCTTATGCAGAATGTCCACATGAATATTTTACATTTGACGCAGATGGTAATCGGATAGCGAAAGAGGATGAAACAAATTGGAAAGATAAAAGCATATATCTTAACCAATACAAATATATTACAAAATGTATGGAAAGAATTGTAGAGGATATTCAGAAAAACGATCCGGATTCATTCATTATACTAATGTCTGACCATGGAGCAAGATATCCGCACTGGCAGGTTGATCATTATGGTGCCAAAGCCTATGATGCGTCAGTAGAGACTTTATATATGCAGAATATTTTAAACTGTGTCTATTATAAGGGTGAAAAGCTCGATATAGAAGGTATGACAAGTATTAATACATGGAGAACGGTACTGAATACTTACTTTGGAACGGATTATGAGATGCTGCCGGCACCGGAAGGTTTTAAGGCAAGTACAGGATTTTAGTGATATATGCAACAAAACAGGTAAAAGTAAATGAGAAGAAGTATAAAAAAATTTTTTACAATAAGTACAATAGCGTTTGTTATTTTGTATCCATGTTTATTTATGTATTTCCAGAATGCCGATGAGGCAAAACTTATTGATGCATTACCTGCATTCGAAAAATTTTTGGCATTAGCGATAGTAGTGTTTGTAATTTGTATTATTTTCATGAAGAATACTGGTAAGGCAGTGTTAGCCAGTGATGTAATACTTTTTATCTTAACTAATTTTAATGTATTTTTAAGCA
>ERZ779656.1344-NODE-1344-length-13482-cov-2.135920_pt1 | contig 13482 bp, 10 predicted proteins | sample MGYA00511102_ERZ779656 | MGnify/ENA primary metagenome ERZ779656 (study PRJEB29588, sample SAMEA2143980) | human gut metagenome | biome: human gut; feature: human-associated habitat; material: faeces | place: Denmark | collected 2008/2010 ... | reverse complement strand
TAGGACAGGGGTTCTGGAATCGGTGTAGCAGCCTTATTGTACCATTAATGTAGACAGGAAAGGACGGAAAAGAAAATGAAACATGAATATTATTATTATAACAAAGAAGAACTGTTAAAAGCACCAAAAATTCCGTTGATCGTTATGGAAGATAATGCTGCTGTATTTAAATCAATGGCAGATGAAATGGTAGAAGAAATCAAACGTAAAAATGCTCTTGGTGAGAATACAGTATTTATCTGCCCTGTAGGTCCTATAGGACAGTATCCGTATTTTGTAGATATGGTAAATGAGCAGAATATCAGCCTGAAAAATGTATGGTTTATTAATATGGATGAATACCTGACAGATGATAAAGAATGGATTGACAAAGAGGATAAATTGAGCTTCCGTGGATTTATGGACAGAACGGTTTACACCAAAATTAAACCAGAACTCGTAATGACGGAAGAACAGAGAATTTTCCCGGATCCTAAAAACCTGACACATATTCAGGATATGATCGAAAAACTTGGTGGAGTAGATATTTGCTTCGGGGGAATCGGAATTAATGGTCATGTTGCATTCAATGAGGCTTCTGATACAATGACACCGGATGAGTTCCTGGCTCAGCATACAAGAGTTCTTGAAATCTCAAAAGAAACAAGAGCTGTGAATTCAATTGGTGATTTAAATGGTGCATTAGATGATATGCCACATTACTGTATCACAATCGGCATTAATGAAATCGCTCATGCAAGAAAAATCAGATTAGGATGTTTCAGGGACTGGCACAGAAGTGTTGTAAGACATGCAGCTTATGGCGAAAAAACAGCACATTTCCCAGCAAGCTTATTGCAGGATCATCCGGACATCAATATTAAATTTACTGAGTTTGTTGCTAATCTTCCAGAATAAAATAGCATTTTATGAAGATAGAAAAACAGGTGATGGAATCACCTGTTTTTTGAAATTATAAAAAGGATGAAAAAAAATCATCCTTATCAAATGAAGAGTTAGTATCTATAATAAGAATTAACAGGAATTGGGGGAATTCCAAACTGTCTATACAAGGAGGAAAAAATATGAAGAACAAAATTTTAAGTTTATTGATGGTGGCTACAATGGCTGTTGGAATGCTTGCAGGTTGTGGTAGCAAGACAAATGCACCTGCTGATAATCAGGTAAAAGAAGAAACACCTGCAACGGAAGCTACAGCAGAACCTGCAACAGAAGAAGCAGCTGGACCGGAGATTCCAACAGAACTTGAACATATCAAAGTTGCCTATATGCCGAACTATGCGAGCTTGGCAACGATTGTAGCAGCAGAAGGTACGGGAGCATTCGAGAAGTATGGATTTGATGTTGAGTTAGTAGAATTTGCAGATGGACCAACAATCATTTCAGCAATGGAAAGTGGATCAATTGATTATGCATACATCGGAACTGGTGCACACAAACTTTGCGTCCAGGGACGTGCTGATGTTATCTGCTTTGCGCAGTTAAGTAATGCAGACGCTGTTATTGGTAACACAGATATGGGTGTTAATACAGTAGAAGATTTAAAAGGAAAGAAAGTAGCATATTCTTCTGGAACATCTAGTGAAGAAATTTTAAAAGCAACATTAGGAAAAGCTAACCTTACTATGGATGATATAGAAGCAGTAGAAATGGATGCATCTGCAATCACGACTGCTATGGTTTCTGGTAAAGTTGATGCATGTGCAACATGGAGTCCTAACACATTAACAATTTACAATGAGTTAGGGGATAAAGCAGTAGAACTCGGTGCTAACAAAGACTTCACAGATACAAATGTATCTGTATCCAGCTTCATTGCAATGCCTGATAAAGTAAAGAACGACAGAGATCAGGTTATTCGTTTTGTAGAGGCTATGTATGCAGGATCTGATTTCAGAAATACAGATTTCGATCAGAACTGCCAGTATGCAGCAGATTTAACAGGACTTTCAATTGATAGTATGACAGGAAGTAAATTAGATGCTGATTGGGTAGATGCAGCAACGATTCATGAACTCGCAAATAATGGAGAGATGCTTAAATACTATGAAATCCAGCAGAAGAATTTCTTGGAATCTGGAGCAATTGAAGAAGAAGTTCCTGTAGAAAATTATGTTCATTTTGACATTATGAACGAAGCTTATGATGCATACATAAAGTAAGGAATAAATAAAGTTTCCCCTGATTGGCTGGTGACAGGCAGTCAGGGGAATTTTTAAAGGTGAAAATAGATATGTTGGAGATGAAAGAAAATAGAGTTTACAGACCTTTTCTCGGTGGGAAGATGTTAGACGAATTAAGTGGTACAGAGCCAGCATCAGACGGACATTATCCGGAGCGTTGGATTTGTTCTACAACAGCAGCATCGGACGGTACCGGCATCTCTGTGACAACAGATGGAAAATTACTGACAGAGTATGTGAAAGAACCTCTTCCGGTACTTGTAAAACTTTTGGATAGTTATTCACGACTGATGATACAAGTACACCCAGATGATGCTCGTGCAGCAAAGTATTTTCATTCAGATAAAGGGAAGGCGGAAAGCTGGCATATACTCGGGACACGGACAATTCATGGCGAAGAACCATATGTTTATCTTGGATTTAAAAAGGGCATTACAAAGGAAAAGTGGAGATTACTTTATGAAAAACAAGATGTGAAAGGAATGGAAGAGTGTCTTCATAAGATTCCAGTAAAAAGTGGAGATACCTTTTTTATTCCGGGAGGAGTACCACATGCAATGGGAAGAGGAGTGTATTTTGCGGAAGTACAACAGCCAACTGATATTACGCTGAGAACGGAACGTATTTCACCAGCAAAAGAATTATTACCAGATGAAAGCTTACACGGAGGTGCAGGATGGGATGCACTATTTGACTGTTTTGATTATGACGGCTACTCGTTAGAAGAAATAATGCAAAGGTATTATGTATTGCCGGAGGGTGAAATCGTGATTCGAAACCAATATTTTACTATGGAGAAGATCCATTGTTTGAGGAAAAGGGTGGTAAAATCTGGAAATTGGAAAATTGCGGTTGTTATTGATGGACCAGGAAAAGGAAAAGAGTATTATTTAACAGAGGATACCGAATTTTTGGCAGGACAGACTATTTTGTTATGTTCACAGGGCATTTGATCGATAAAGTTAAATACAAAACTATTGTAAAACACAAGGAGAGATTATCATGAGCAAATATATCGTAAATGGAGAAGTTTATATTGAACATCGTTTTTTAAAGAAAACAATTAAAATTGAAGATGGTAAACTTATTATTTTACCACCGGATGCACTAATTGAAGATGGAGCAGAAGTGTATAATGCAGCAGGAAAGAAAGTAGTGCCTGGATTTATTGATGTACATACACACGGTGCAGTAGGTGTAGATGTTAATGCGGCAACAGCAGAAGATTATGAGAAAATCTGCCGCTTTGCAGCCGGAAATGGAACGACTTCATGGTTATGTTCTGTTTTGACTGATACAAAAGAACAGACAGAATGGTGCATTGATGAATATAAGAAACATCAGAAGATGGAGCATAAAGGAGCAAATTTACTTGGTATTCATCTGGAAGGACCATTTTTGTCTTCAGAGTACAAGGGGGCTATGCCGGAGCATCTTCTTCAGAAAGCCAATATGCCACTTCTGAAAGAATATCAGGACAGAGCAGAAGGAAACATCCGTTATATTACGATTTCTCCGGAAGTAGAAGGACTTATTGATGACATTCCGGCAATGAAAGAGCTTGGTATTACTGTTGCAATCGGACATTCCGGAGCAGATTATGATACAAGCTGGAAAGCAATCAACAACGGTGCAGAATGCTGTACACATACATTTAATGCGATGAAACTTTTACATCAGCATTTTCCTGCAATTATGGGAGCTGCATTAGAATCTGATATTTACTGTGAGGCGATCTGTGATGGAAGACATCTTCACCCTGGTACAGTACGTCTTCTTTTGAAGGTGAAAGGACTTGACAAAGTAGTTGCAATCACAGATTCAATTATGGCTGCAGGTCTACCGGATGGAAGATATAAACTTGGAGTAAACGATGTTATTGTTGAAGATGGTGATGCAAAGCTGGAAAACGGAGTAAGAGCCGGAAGTACCTTAACACAAAATGTTGCTTTGAAAAATCTTCTTGCATTTACAGGAAAATGTCTGGAAGAGATTTTACCGCTTCTTTCAGAGAATCCAGCCAGACTTATCAAAGTATATGATAAAAAAGGATCGATTGCAGATGGAAAAGATGCAGATATCGTTCTTTTAGATGCGGAGAATGACATCGCAGATGTATTTGTTGGAGGAAATCTCATAGAGAGGTAGAAGAAAACAAAAAATAGTGTTAAAATATAACTGAATATTTTTTTGTTAAAAGATTTAAGAAAACGGAAACAGGAGACAAAAACATGTTATTTATTTTGGCATTCAGCTTAGTTATTGCATCGGTATTCTTGATCATTTACAGAAAAAATAAAGATTCCATCTTATGGCTGGGACTTTGTACAAGTCTTATGTTGGAATTATGTGGTGTTATGCTTTTTATTGCAAAAAAAGGTGGCATTTCACAGGAAGTATTAACATTTCTGTATTTTTCAAGAAACATATATCGGAAGATGCAGTATTTCCTGATCACATTAGGTCAGCTGGGATATCTGATTGCCATAGGCAGGTCTCTGTTTCCGTTTTTTTTGCTGAGGATTGCAATGAATTATTCAATGCTTCCGGGACTTAGAAAGCGGAAAACATGGGTTAAATTATCAAGGGTCATACCGATCATGTCGCTGATTCTTTACTTTCCATCAGTTTACAGAATGATTGTTCATAACAGGGAAAGTATGCAGGAGATTATAGCAAAAGGAAATATGATCTGGATCAATCTATATCTGACAGTATCTGTGGTGATTTTATTAATCGAGTATTTTTCCATTTCAATCCTGTTTTTGAAGAGGCAATTTCAGCAGACAGTAATCTTTTTGGTGTCGACTTCGGCAATTTATCTTATTTACTATCATCAGGATCCGGGGCAGGTTTATCTCTTTTACGGGTATTCGATCGCATGGAATAGGGGAATCGGATATCTTCAGATTAATCCGTCTCTGGCAAGTTATATTATGCTTGTGATTGTAAATATTATTTGTGCTGTGCTTGGCTTTTACAGTCTATTTAAATATACAAAAGGTGATTATGAAGTTGCCATGACGGATGTTGTGATGGAACGGAAATTCGATACAGTGAGGGTAGGAGTTTCCATGTTCGTTCACAGCATGAAAAATCAGCTTCTTGCCAACAAGGTTATTTATAAAAGAATTGACCAGATTTACAGTCAGCCGGAGCCGGATACGGTGAAGCTGAAAGAATGTATTGATGCACTCCGGGCTACAAACGATACAATGTTTACAAGAATTGAGGAACTGTACCGCAGTGTAAAATCTAATTCTATTACGATGATGCCGGTTAATATTCAGGAGATCATAGACACGACATTAGAACGGTTTCACAATAAATTTCCGGATGCGGGAGTGCGCATCCAAAACGAGGAAGTGTCTATGGTTCTTGCAGATAAGGATCATCTGTGTGAGGCAATCTATAACCTTCTGATCAATGCAGAAGAAGCCGTCATAGCTGCAGAACGGGGAGAAGATGGGCAGGTATGCTTAAAATGCAGGAATGAAAGATTATATACTTTGATCGAGGTCAGTGATAATGGACTTGGAATGTCAAAGAGTCAGATAAAGAAGATTTTCGATCCGTTTTATTCCAGCAAAAATTCTAACTATAACTGGGGAATGGGCTTATATTATGTCAGAGAGGTTGTAAAAAGCCATCTGGGTAAAATGAGAGTGGAAAGTACAGAGGGAAAGGGAAGTAAATTCTATATTTTAATTCCAAAGTACGAATAGATAACAGACAGGAGAAGAAAATGGCAGATAAGAAAAAGATTTTGATCGCTGATGATTTTCAGCTTTTAAGAGAGGATCTTACAGAATTGATCAACAATCAACGGGATATGGAGGTTGTAGGGACTGCTTCTTCAGGAAAAGAGATTGTAAATCTTGCCAGAAACACAGAGTATGATCTGATATTGATGGATATTGAGATGGAGACAATGAACGCAGGTATTTTAGCAACGCAGGAAATACGGGAGGCTGACCCGGAAGCCGGAATCATTTTTCTGACAGCACATGAGACCCGCGGGATGATCGTGACAGCCATGGGTGCAGGAGCACTTGATTATATTGTAAAAGGATGTGAGGATGAAGAAATACTTTACCATATCCGCTGTGCTCTCAAAGGGAATCCAATTATGTCAAATAAGATCCATGAGACTGTGATGCAGGAATATGCCAGACTTCAGCAGAGTGAGAAGAGTCTGCTTTTTTTCATAAATAATATTTCAAAACTTACTGCAACAGAACGTGAGATGATAAAGTTGCTTTTACAGGGGTATAAGGTACATGAGATTGCAGAAGCACGCAGTGTGGAGGTAAGTACGATAAAGACACAGATCAAAGGACTGCTCCGTAAATTCGGATGCAGCAGAACAAAAGAGATCGTGCAGATTATAAGAGAATTGAATATTGAACACTTGTTTTAGGATGAATTACATGGTATTAAAATTAGGAAAAAGTTTATAAAAAAGAACGCAAACGTTTGATAAATGTTTGCGTTCTTTTTTACGAAAACTGTGTTAAAATAAAGGCACAAAACAGAAGTATGTAATACATGATAGAACAATAAATCTGCAAGAAAAAGGAGAATACACAATGGGGAATAAGTTATATCTGGAATGTGGTTCCGGAATCAGTGGAGATATGTTTGTAGGAGCTATGTTAGATCTGGGAGCAGATCAGAAAAAACTGGAAGAGGCACTGCAAAGTCTTCCTGTAGATGGATTTAAAACGGAGATTACGAGAGTGAAAAAATCAGGATTGGATGCGTGTGATTTTAATGTTATCTTAGATCACGCACATGAAAATCATGATCATGATATGGAATATCTGCATGGAGATCATCATGACGATCACAACCATGAAGACCACCACCACGAAGGTCACCACCATGACGATCATCATCATGAAGAACATCATCACCATGAGCATAGAAGCCCGGAGGATATTATTCACATTATCGGACATGCATCTATGACAGACAGTGCCAGAGAACTTGCATGCAAAATCGTAAAAATCCTTGCAAATGCAGAGGCAAAAGCACATGGTGTACCACTTGAACAGGTGCATTTTCATGAGGTCGGTGCGGTAGATTCAATTGTTGATATTGTTGCCGCTGCAGTATGTGCAGACAGTTTAAATTTTGATGAAGTTTATATCCCTCAGGTAAATGAGGGAAGAGGAATGGTGCGATGCCAGCATGGTCTGCTTCCGATTCCGGTTCCGGCAGTAGCGAATATTATAACAGATCATCATTTGAAATTACATATTACAAATGTAGATGGAGAGTTAGTGACACCGACAGGAGCAGCGATTGCCGCTGCACTTCGCACGAGTGAACAGCTTCCGGAGCAGTTTGTGATAGAGAAAGTAGGAATAGGTGCAGGAAAAAGAGAATATGAATGTGTCGGGGTATTGCGTGCAATGATAATTGCCTGATCAGACAGCAGTATGAAAATATGAGAGAATGAAAGAAGGGGATTGCGCAAAAGCGATAGAAGCCAATTTTTGTGAGTAGTTACTGAAAGTAACCTGAAAATATTGTATGAAATGTAAAAAAAATATTTTGTACTGGACAAATTGAGCAGGAAGTGCTATTAATAAATTATCCATTAAGTTAAAACTTTTAATAAAGTATCGAGTACAACAATATATGCCCTAACATAATTGTTGAATTGCAATAGTGCATAGATTTCTGGCTGGAACTATCCGGATAGAAGTGATTAAAAGGAGAGAAAATGGAAGATAAGATGTTATACAAAGACCCTAGTCAACCCGTAGATGTACGTGTGGAAGATTTGCTTTCCAGAATGACACTGGAAGAGAAAGCTGCACAGCTGTGTGGAGACCTTGCGGCATCCTTTATTGTAGATGGTAAATTAAGTCATGAAGCTTTGAAAGAAAAATTTAAGGATGGACATGGAAGAATTACGCAGTATTCATTAGTTGGTCTCGTGAGTCCAAAACAGATTGCAGAGATTACCAATGAACTGCAGGATTTTTTTGTAAATGAAACCAGACTTGGAATACCGGTTGCGTTGCAGTCAGAGAATTTGTGTGGATACCCGGGAGCAGGCGGAACACTTTTTCCGGCTCAGATTAATGTTGGATCAACATGGGAACCGGAACTGGCAGAAGAGATGAGTTCGATCATTGGACAGGAATCCAGAGCAGTTGGAATCACATCTGCTATGAGTCCGGTAATTGACGTATCCAGAGATCCGAGATGGGGACGTTCTTATGAAACATATGGCGAGGATCAGTACCTGATCAGCCAGATGGGTATTCATTACGTCAGAGGTATGCAAAATCAGGGCGTAAGCTGTATAGCAAAACATTTTCTTGGATATGCCGAGACACAGGCAGGACTTAATACTGCGACTACAAGATTAAATGACCGCGAATTATATGAAGTATTTGCGACACCTTTTGAAGCTGCAGATAAAGAAGCAGGTCTTGATGCAATGATGGCAAACTATGCAGAGATTGATGGACTGCCGGTAATTGATAATAAGAAAATTGCAAGAGATTTACTTCGTGACACTATGGGATTTGAAGGGATGCTGACATCAGATGGAGCGGCAGTATTAAAAACATATAACTATTTTAAAGTTGCAAACAGTTATATGGAAGCTGGACTTCTTGCAAAGAAAGCAGGATGTGATACAGAAATCCCGGTTGGTGCATCCTACCGTAATCTTCCGAATTACGTCAGAAGCGGAGAACTTGATGAAAAACTAATCGATGAATCAGTTAGAAGAATCCTTACAATTAAATTTAAGCGGGGATTATTTGAGAATCCATATTGTGAAATTGAAAAACTGGAAGAAGCAATGCGAAATGAGGAAAAAGAAGAGGTCAGCAAAAAAATTGCACAGGATTCCCTTATACTTCTTAAAAATGATGGTGTCCTTCCAATCAAAAAAGGAACAAAGATTGCTGTGATCGGACCGCATGCAGACAGCCTCCGTTATCCGGTAAGCGGATATACTTATCCTGCTTATATCGAGATGATGGATGCAGGAAGAAAAAACAATGCATCAGTAACATTCAATGGAATTGCAGATGAACAGGCTAAGGCAGAAAAAGAAAAGGCACCAAAAGGACCATTTGAAACACTGTTTGATATGCTGGATGAGGAAGATGTAAAACAGCTGGACGATATGAACGGAGTTTTGAGAACGCTTCACACTAGAAGCTTAAAAGAAGTACTTTCAGATAGATTTGAGACAGTTTATGCACAAGGATGCGATATTATCGGAACATCAGAAGAAGGATTTTCAGACGCAGTGAAAGCAGCAAATGAGAGTGATGTTGTTGTCATGGCATTAGGTGGAAACTGCGGATGGGTTAATGTGACAGGCGGTGAGGGAAAAGATCGTCAGTCATTGGAACTTCCTGGTGTTCAGGAAAAATTATTAGAAACGGTTGCTGCAACAGGAAAACCTGTCGTGCTTGTTTTATATGGACCGGGAATTTTTTCTGTTAACTGGGCAGTAGAAAATGTCGCAGGAATTGTTCAGGCATGGATGCCGGGACCATTTGCAGGTGAAGCTGTAACAAATGTTCTTGATGGAAACTTTAATCCTGGAGGTAAGCTGAATGTAACAATTCCTAGAAGTGCCGGACAGATACCGATTTTTTATAATCATAAAAACGGTTCCGGATATGCATCGGGAAGCGATGCTACGAGTGCAGCTATTTTCAGTGGTGGATATACGGATGGATTGGGAACGCCATTATATCCATTTGGCTATGGGTTGAGTTATACAGAGTTTGCATTGGATCATTTCAAAATTGAAAAGACCGAGATTCCGACTGATGGAAAAATCGAAGTTTCCTGCACAGTAAGCAATATAGGTGCTGTTGCCGGAGATGAAGTAGTACAGCTTTATCAGGCATTCCACGGAGCACATGTCGTAAGACCTAATAAACAGCTTGCCGGATTTAAACGAGTTCATTTAAATGCAGGTGAGACAAAGAAGATTACTTTCAATTTGGATACAGCACAGCTTGGATATTATGACGAAGAGATGCAGTTTGTTGTAGAACCGGGACAGCTTGATATTATGGTTGGTACATCTTCAGAAGATCTTCCGTTCAAAGAGACAATTAGTCTGACTGGCGAGAAAATTTGTGTTGCAGGTAAGAGAAGTTATACCTGTGAAGTGGAAGAAAAATAAAATATGAAAAAAAGACCGAATATTATTATATTTAATCCGGATGAGATGCGTTATGATGCGATGAGCCATATGGGAAATCCAGCAGCAGAGACGCCATTTTTAGATGAGTTTGCAGGGAAGGATGCAGTTTCTTTCAGGAATGCTTACTGCCAGAACAGTGTATGCGTTCCAAGCAGATGCAGCTTTTTTACCGGACTGTATCCACATGTGCATGGTCATCGTACAATGAGCAGTCTTCTTCATCCGGGTGAATCAAATCTATTTTCAGAATTAAGAGAAAATGGATACTATGTGTGGATGAATGACAGAAATGACCTGTTTGCCGGGCAGATCGAAGGATGGGCAGAGTCGAATGCAGATGAGATTTATTACTGTGGACAGGTAAAACCGGCACCACGGGCAGTAAACAGGCAGGGAGAACGAAACGCAGACGTATATTCGCACTTTAATGGGAAACTAGGAACAGATGAGTCCGGAAGAAACTATACATCAGATGATGAGGCTGTTGATGCAGCTATCAAAAAAATCAGAGGATGGGAAAAAGAACAGCCTTTATGTATGTTTCTTGGGTTAAATTATCCACATGTTCCATACCAGATTGAAGAACCTTATTTTTCTGCGATTGACAGATCTAAATTGCCGGAACGTATCCGCTACGAGGACTGTATCGGAAAATCCAAAATGCTAGAGCTTATTCATGAGTATGAGCAAATGGAAGAATATTCAGAAACGGAATGGAATGAATTACGTGCGGTTTACCTGGCAATGTGCAAAAAGGTAGATGAGCAGTTTGATAAATTATGCCGGGAATTAAAAAAGGCTGGAATGTATGAGGATTCTCTTATCATTTTCTTAAGTGACCATGGCGATTATACAGGAGACTATAGTGTGACAGAAAAATCACAGAACAGTTTTGAGGACTGTGTTGTGAGAGTGCCGCTTCTTATAAAACCACCTGTATGGGAAAAAACAGATCCTGGTATAAGTGATGCCATGACTGAACTGGTAGACTTTTATGCAACAGTTATGGACTATGCTGATATAAAGCCACAAAGGACACAATTCGGAATAAGTCTAAGACCTGTGATTGAAGATCGTAGAAATGAAAACAGAAAATATGTCTTCTGTGAAGGTGGCAGACTGCCGGAAGAAAAGCATTGCGACGAGTTTCATGTGTCCGGTCCAAATGGTCCATCAGAGAAATTCGCATATTGGCCTAAAATGAAAGCTCAGACGGATGATGAAGCCCATGCGAAAGCAACAATGATACGAAGCACGGAATTTAAATATGTAAGCCGTATCCTGGGATCAGATGAATTTTATGATCTCAGAAAAGACCCACAGGAAAAACACAATTGTATTCATGAAAAGTGTTATGAAACTGAAATTACAAAGATGCAGATTGCACTTATGAAATGGATGCAGGAGACGGCTGATGTTGTTCCGTATGAACTTGACAGTCGTTTTACACCGGAAATGTTATGGAATAAGGTGAAAAGAATGTGTCCGAAGGGAAAAGAGGGCGAAGTTTGGCAAAAAATTAAAAGTGGCGTTACATTAGGACAATTAATGATGTATATGCAGACGATAAGAGCAGAGAAAACAGAATAATTCATTGAAACAGTAAAAGGCGTGATTTTTGTCACGCCTTTTACTGATCTTAACAAACGATATTAATAAACAATGCTGACATATATACAAATATCATACATTTTGCTTACAACAATTTGAAAATATGTTATGATAAATACAGTGAACGTACCGGAATATTGAGCCGGTTGAGATAAAATAATAGGAAAAGGATATCAAAGCATGGCAGGGAAAAAGGGAAACAGCTTATTGGAAACAAGAAGACGCAACCGTGTCTTGATCAAAAATATGATATTTCGGATGGAGAATGCGAGAAGGACTGCGATAGCCGAAGAATTAGGATTAACACTTCCGACAATTACAACGAGTGTAAACGAAATGCTTTCGGAGGGGATTTTAGAAGAAATACCCATAACAGATGGAAAACTTGTAAATAACATGGGAAGACGTCCGAATGCAATTGCATTCCGTGCAGAGGCAGCCTATGCAATTGGTGTGGAACTTGGCCCATATGCAACCAGGGCGGTTCTGATGAATTTAAGAGGAGAAGTTTTAGAACAATCAGAATATGAAAGTCCTGCTGAAAATTATGCAGGTATGCTTGAAAAGATAACTAATATCATAAACGAAATGGTGGATAAAGCAAAAGGCAGAAATCTGCTTGGAGTAGGGGTAGGACTACCGGGATTTATTGACAGAGAAAAGGGTGTGATCCGGAGCAATCCAAGAAAAGACTGGATGGGAAAACCATTTGCTACAGATTTAGAGGAGCGGATCCATCTGCCGATACTGATCGATAACAATGTCAGGCTTCGTGCTGTTGGACATGAAATGAGTATGCGTGGACAAAAACCGGATTCATTTGCATATTTTTTTGTTTCAAGAGGTGTTGCGTGTCCATTAATGTTGAAAGATGATGTGGTTTCAGGATATACAGCAGGAGCAGGAGAAATCGGCCATACAGTGATAAGCGTCGGCAAAGAACTTAAATGTGTGGATGATCTTGGCAGCGAAGGAGCAATTTTCAGAAATTGCCAGGAGGCAATGTTAGGAGGCAGGCTTCCGGAACTTAGAGAGCGTGTGCAGAAGGATAGGATACTTCGGATGGATCAAATCCTTGAAGTACAGGAACTGGGAAACCCTGAAGTCAATTCGATTATTGAACAGGCGATTGGTTATCTTGGAATTGCTCTGGCAAATGTTGTGAATTTGATCAATCCTGGTTATGTGGTGGCAGATAGCTGCTTGTTTCAATCAGAAAAGAACAGAAAGCAATTATTAGAATCGGCAAAAAGCAATTTCTTTGGACTCAATGAAGAAGAGGTTCAGATTGAGTTTGCTCCATTTGAAAAATTCCGCGGTGCGAAAGGGGCAGCATATTTTTTGATCCGCGAAAAGTTTTTAAATATTTAGTAGCGGTCACTTAATATAACTAAATATTAGTTAAAAAGTTTAAGTAAATATCAACAAAATAAGTGCCTTATATTTGGAATAATTGTCAATTGATATTTATAAATTTTATCATATAATATA
>ERZ779656.1343-NODE-1343-length-13485-cov-2.930752_pt1 | contig 13485 bp, 13 predicted proteins | sample MGYA00511102_ERZ779656 | MGnify/ENA primary metagenome ERZ779656 (study PRJEB29588, sample SAMEA2143980) | human gut metagenome | biome: human gut; feature: human-associated habitat; material: faeces | place: Denmark | collected 2008/2010 ... | reverse complement strand
TCCTTTCGTATTTTTAGCCGCATTCAGTCTGCCGTGCGGCAAAGTCTCTGGCGGCTGACGCGGCTGATTGCCCCCGCGCTGCTCTGGGCGCTGCTGAAGCAGTTCAGCGGCCGAAGCAGCGAATGCGGACGCATCGTCGTGCAGCTGTTCGTGTGTGTGTTTCTCACGCAGGATTTGAGCGACCACATCACGCTGGCGGTTGCGACGGTGCAGCAGATTTCCGCGGGGATGCAGGGGCTGCTGCCGATGCTGCTGACGATGATGGCGGCAGTTGGCGGGAGCGCGGGTTCGGCGCTGATGCAGCCGGCGGTGGTGGCGTCGGCAAGCGCGATGACAAGCCTGATTTCCGGCATAACCGTGCCGCTGGCGGTCGCGTCGGGGGTATTGTGTATGCTCTGCCATTTGGGCGACGGAATCCGCGTGCAGCGGCTGGCGGAATTTACGCAGCAATGCGCGGTGTGGTCGCTGGGCATCGGGTTCACGGTGTTCATCGGCGTGCTGACGACGCGCTCGGTAACGGCGGCGGCAATTGACGGCGTGACGCTCCGCACGGCGAAATACGCGCTGAACAACCTTGTCCCGTTCGTCGGCGGGCTGTTCGCGGACACGGTGGACACGCTGGTCGGCTCCGGGATGCTGGTGCAAAGCGCCTTGGGCGTGACGGGGCTGATCGTCATTGCGTCCCGCGCGGTGCTGCCGCTTTGCCAAACGCTGGCCGCCGCAATGCTCTACAAGCTCGCGTCCGCGCTGATGCAGCCGGTATCCGACGGATCGCTCGCCGGGTGCATCCACGATTTCGCGAAGGTGCTGATGCTGCTGTTCGTGCTGCAATTATCCGCAGCTGCCATGTATTTGATGCTGATTGCGCAGCTGATTGCCGTCAGCGGGTTCACGATGATGCTGCGATAACGAGGTGAATGACGATGGAAGCGCTGACCGGGTTTGCGGTGCTGTCGCTGCTCTCTTCGCTCCTGCTGTCTCTGCTGCCGGAAACGAGGCTGAAAAGCACGGTGCATCTGGTGGCGAGTCTGCTGCTGCTGCTCTCGTGGCTGACGGCGCTGCAAACGCTGTGTACACGGTTTTCGCAGCCGGAAAGCAGCGCTTCCGCCGCGTCTCCCCTGTCTGAAACGGCTGATTTTTCCTTTGCTGATGCGGTGGATGCCCTGTCGCGCCAGCCATCCGCGCAGGAGGACACCCCATGAACATGACCCGCTTCCGGGAGCTGCTTCGGCGGGACGGCTGGCTGTATGCGGCAATCGCGCTTTGCGTGGTGCTGGCGCTGTCCGTGAGTGCAATCAGCGGCAGCAGCCCCGACGAGGAAAACCGCATTGCCCGCGTGCTATCCGAAATCGCGGGGGCGGGCAGTGTCAGCGTAACCATCTACACAGAGGACAGTCACCCCTGCGGCGCGGTGGTGGTGGCGTCCGGCGCGGAGGACATTGCCGTCCGCCTGCGCTTGCAGGAAGCCGTGACGACGCTTCTTGGGCTGGACAGCAGCCGCGTCGCCGTGTATCCGCGAAAAGGAGGAAACGCCCCATGAAGCTGCAATCCCTGCCGACATTCCTTGTCCGCCGAAAGAACTGGCTGCTGATGGCAGCGCTGGCGCTTTCGCTCACTGCGGCGCTTCTGCTGCGCCCGTCATCCCCGCAGGCGCAGCGTGTGACGCTGCCTATGACATCCGCTGAATCAAGTGCATCGCCCTTGGAGGCATTCCGTATCAGCCGAGACAGCGCCTATCAGCGCGACATGGCGGCGCTGGAAACCCTCATCAGCAGCGAAAACACTGACCGTGCTGCACGGCAAAGCGCGGCGGAAGAGCTGCAAGCCTGCGTTGCGCTGCATCAGGCGCAGTTAGCGCTGGAAGGGGCGCTGCTGACCTCGGAGCTCGCGCCGTGCTGCGCTGTGGTGACGGACGGGAGCGTCACCATCGTGACGGAAAAGCAGGAAATCACGGAGCAGGACACCGCGCTGGTGCTGACACTTGTGCAGGTGCATACAGGCATTTCCGCGTCAGGCGTGCGCATCATGACGGCGCAATGAATTTCGTAAAAAGCCGGTTTCACTTTGCAAAAAGCGGGGTATACTGTCTTTGTCAGGAAGGTGCGGATTGACGCGGCTGCATTCCTGTGCTATAATGAGGCATCTCTTGCAAGGAGGGATAACTTCATGGAAAGAACAGGAACGATTACCGCGGTTTTCGGCGACACGCTGGAAGTCACCTTCTGCCGCCCCGGCGACTGCGAAAAATGCCACGCCTGCATCGGCGGCGAAAAGAAGCATGTGCTGCTGGTGAAGGGCGAAGGGCATGTGGGCGACATGGCAGTGGTGTCACTGCCCGAACAGACGGTTGTCAAGGCATCCGCGCTGGCGTATCTCTTGCCGCTGGCAGGGCTGTTCATCGGTATGCTGCTGGGCGCGCTGATTGCGCCGCAGAGCGAGACGGCGGGCAGTGCCATCGGCGGTGTTGTCGGGCTGGCGGCGGCGCTCATCGGCTTGACGGCGACGGAAAAGAAGCGCAACCAGTCCGGGGAATATGCGCCGAAGCTGCTGCGCGTGATTTCTGCCGCAGACGCGCTCAAAAACTGACATTACCATTGAGAAAGGATGTGTTTTTATGGCCAAGGAACTTATGAGCAGTGAATTTTCTTCTTTTGTGAAGCAGGACAAGCCCGTTTTGGTGGACTTCTGGGCAACGTGGTGCGGCCCGTGCCGGATGCTCGCGCCGGTGGTGGAGGAGGTTTCCGCCGCGCACGCGGATGACGTCGTCGTCGGCAAGGTGGACGTGGACAAGTGTCCCGAACTCGCCCAGCAGTTCGGCGTGATGAGCATTCCGACGCTGATTCTGTTCAAGGACGGTCAGGTGGTGGACACGCTGGTGGGCTATCACCCGAAGGCTGCGCTGGAAGACCTGATTAAAAAGGCGCTGTGAGTTCAGCTTATCCCGAAAAAGCTTTCTGTCTGACGGGCAGAGAGCTTTTTTCGCGTCACTGCGCGCCGTGAAAAATGTAAAAATCCGCGGGAGGGCGGTTTGTCCCTTCCTTTTCGCGCAAAGGAATGTTATAATGAAGAAGCTGCATTGCAGCCGAAACCTACTGACAAAGGAGCGAATCACGATGAAACGCCTGATGAGTCTGCTGCTGATGCTCTGTCTGCTCATCCCCTGTCTGGCCGCGCCCGCGCTGGCGGACACCCCGAAGCCGATTCCGACGATTGATTATGACAGCATCCCCGAACCACGCGAAGGGCTGCACCACTATCTGCTGCTCTGCTCCGACCAGTGGACGAACAAACTCGTGAACACCGACGGCATCGTGATTGTCACACTGGACACGGTGACGCACCGCATCATGCTCACGTCGATTATCCGCGACGCGCTGGTGGAGCGCCCCGACGGCGTGATTGGGCGCATCAACTACATCGCGCGCAATTCCGGGCCGGAAGCGCTGTGCAAGGTTATCAGCCAGCACCTGGGCATCAAAATTGAAAAGTACATTCTGCTGAATTTCCAGATGATTGCCAACATTATTGATTATCTGGGCGGCGTGGATATCACAGTCAACGCGTCGGAGGCGGCGTATCTGCGGCGCTATCCGCTTGACCCCGGTCAGACCGAGCCGACGATGGCGCAGGCGGGCACTTACTGCTTCACGGGGCGCGCGGCAGTCATTTACATGCGCATCCGCAAGGCGGGCGGCGGCGGCGATTTCATGCGTACACAGCGCGCCCGCACGGTCATGTCCACCTTGGCAGACCAGTGCCGCACCTTTACCTACGATCAGGCGCGCGACCTTGTGGACGTCATCATGAAGAACAATCTTCAGACGAACATGACGCTCGACGACATGATTGCTGCCATGGAGCAGGCGCTGAAGCTGCGCACCTGCGTGATTGAGGAACTGCGCATCCCGCAGGACGACGCGGTACACCCCATCAGCTACGCGGGCATGGCGGTGCAGGAAGTGGACTGGGTGATGAGCCGCGAGGATATGTCGAACTTCCTCTCCAGCGGCTGGCTCGTCATTGACGACAACGACGAGGATGACCCGATTGATTTCTAATCCCTCAAAGTTTTGACATAAGAAGGAGTTTCCGCCATGAAGTGTCCCCAATGCGGTCAATGGAACCGTGCTTCCCTGCCCAACTGCATCCGCTGCGGCGCGCCGCTGAATCCGGAAAGCGCCGAAACGCCCGCGTGGCAGGAGCAGTTCCGCAAGGAAGACAAAGAACCGAAGAAGTACATCCACGTCGACGAGGACGGCGCCGTTGACGAATCCAGCGACCGACGGGATGAACTCGCCACGGACATGACGGAGCTGAAAGAGCGCAAAGTACGCGGCGCACGCCGTCTGGAGCGGATGAAGGAAGAAGCCGCGATGCGCTCCGCCCCTTCCGGCGCGACCACCATCCACATGCATTCCTCGCGCGAATCGCTGATGAATGCGCACGTTGGGCGCGTCCGCATGGTCGGGCACGATGACGAGCGCAATGCGTCTGCGCAGAGCGCGGCGATGGCGGACAACGTCGTCCCCCAGCCGAAAATCTGGCAGGACACCCGTGGATATGACCCGCTCGTTACCATGCTGCAGGAGAACACGATTCCATCCGCCCCGCCGCGCATGAACGAAATGAAATCCTACCGCACGCGCGGCAAGGGCTTCCGGGTGACGCTGCGGGTGCTGATTATCCTGCTGGTTGTGGGTCTGGTCGGCGTCGGCGGATTCTTCGCGCTGTCCCATCTGGGGCTGCTGAACACCTCCAGTGGGTCGAACGCGTCCATCACGTCCAGCATTGTGGATGATTTGGCGGCGCACACGGTGCTCATTCCCGGCGAGGACGGGCAGCAGATTTACGTCGGCGCGCCGATGCAGGCAACGTATCCCGTGGTGGACGGCTTCGCGACGGTTGAGATTCCGGATTACCTCTGGTATCGCGACTTGCCGAGCGTCGGTGTGGAAAACGAGACGATGCATGTGACGCTCAAGGCGTTCCTGAAAACCGCGAACGGCCGGCAGAAGGCGCTTGACCCCATTGAGTACGACATTTCCATTCCGCTCAGCCCAATTGCGCTGGTTTCACCGGAATCCATGCGGCAGGAAGTAACGACCGCTATGTACTCCGTGCAGCTGCAAGTGCGTCCCGGCTCAACAGTGACGGTCAACGAGGTGGACATTTCCGACACGGTGAGCGAGGATGGTCTGCTGATTTACAACGCAACCGTTCAGCCCATTGGCGACAATGTGTTCAAATTCCGCGTCCGCGCACCGTACTGCCGCGAAAACGCGCTCGACCTCACCCTCTACCGCGAAGTGCAGGAGATTCCGCTGGACTTGGCGGTGACGACATACGCATCAACGAGCAAATCCACCCTCGAAATCTCCGCGACGACCAAACCCGGCGCAACGGTGGACGTGCTGACGAATCACTCCGACCTTGACATTACGAATCTGGATAAAACAGGCGAGTTCAAGTTTGTTGCCATCTTCGATAAAATCGGCGACAACACGATTACCATCACGTCCTCCTATCCGGGCAGCAAGACTTCGCGCGTGGACTACACCATCTATTACGTTCCGAATCAAGACGTGTACACCCGCAAAGCGTGGCCGCTGAACAACTCCGCCGAATACTCCGAGCTGATGTCAAACATCACCTACCGTTCCGAGCATTCGCAGGTGTATCTGGTCGTCGGCACGATTGCCGAAATCATCTCCACCAAGCCGCAGACAGCCATCGTCTACACGGGTGAGGACGGTCAGAGCCGCCCCGTGGTCATTGAGAACAAGTCGAAAACCGACTGGGCGGTGGGCGACTACCTGCGCATCTACTGCGACGCATACGGCACATACAGCGCCATGCCGTGGCTGATTGCGCGCTATACCTACCAATAACGAGCCCTTGGAGGAAACAGTATGGCTTCCTATGACCTTCTGATTATCGGCGCGGGCCCCGCCGCGTGGAGCTGCGCCATGACCGCCCGTCAGCGCGGATTGACGACGGCGGTCGCGTGCGCGCAGTCCGCCACCAGCTGGCTTCAGCGCGCAGAACGCATCGACAACTACCCCGGTCTGCCGCAAATCAGCGGCAAAGAGCTGCTTTCACGCTTCCGGGCGCAGGCTGCGGACATGGGCGTTATCATCATCGAGCAATTGGCGCGGCAGATTATGCCAAGCGGCGACATCTACATGACACTGGTCGGCAACGACATCATCGAAAGCCGCGCGATTGTGCTGGCGATGGGCGCGGCGCGTCCAAAGCTGCTGCCGGGCGAAGAAGAGCTGCTGGGGCGCGGCGTAAGCTGGTGCGGCACATGCGACGGCATGTTCTACCGCGGCAAAAAGGTGGCGGTGCTGTCGGCATGGACGGGCGGCATCGAAGAAGCGGAATTTCTCGCCGGACTGGCATCCGAGGTGGATTACTACCTGCTTGCGCAGCACGCGCAGCCGGAAAATCCGCCGTACCGCCTGTGCGAGGGCAAGCCGCAGTCCATCCGGCACGAAGCAAATCAGCTGGTGCTCAAGACGGATGCGGGCGAATACCGCTACGACGGCATCTTCATCTTCCGTCCTGCCGTATCGCCGGACACGCTGCTGCCGGGGCTGAAAACCGAAGGCGCGTTCATCCCCGTTGACCGGCGGATGGCGACGAATCTGCCGCGCGTCTACGCCTGCGGGGACTGCACGGGTCAGCCGCTGCAAATCGCCAAGGCAGTCGGCGAGGGCAACGTTGCCGCCATCAGCGCATCCGCCGATTTGAGCAAGGGGGCACGCGCATGAAGAGGGCATTCCGGTATCTGCTGCCGATTCTCCTGCTGATGCTGCTGACGCTGCCCGCGCTGGCGGACGGCTATGAATTTGCCGACGATCTGACGGGCGAATACCTTTACCCGGCGGGCTCGGACGAATCCACCGCGACGTACATCTACCGCTACCGCTATCCGCAATTGGCCGGCGACGACGAAATCGCTGCGATGTTCAACACAACCTATGCCTACACCGCTGATGACACCCTTGCCTTTGAAGCGCCGATGAACGCGGGGCTGACCGACGGCGCGGCGCAGGCGACCATCATCGACGTGACGTATGAAGTCACCTGCCAGACGGCGGATTACCTCTCGATTCTCATCACGAAGCACACAAAGCGCCCGGACAGCGAGTCCACCACCATCAGCGGGCATGTGTTCGCGCTGACGGGCAGCCGCGCGGGTGAAATCATCAGCCTGCCCTATCTGCTGGGGATTCTGACGCAGGACGGCAAGGTGGACACTTGGCTGCAAGACCGGCAGACGGCGAAGGCGGACAATTGCGTGCGCGAGCTGGTGTGGGCGGAAATCGAGCGGATGATGAAATCCGGCGGCGTACCGTTCTATGACGGCTTGACGTTCGAGGAGCTGGAAGCCGCGTTCTATCCGGAAGAGGATTTCTATCTGGATGAAAACGGCGACCCGGTGTTCTATCTGCTGGAAAACACGGTTGCCCTGCCCGAAGCGGGCATTCTGCTTGTCCCCATCTCGCTGGAAACGCTGCTGGATGAGCTGTAAGCAGCAATTGCTGCATTATTTGTGTATCAGGAGGCTTCATGCTCCGCGAATTTGATTTGCAAAGGATGCACTGGGCGGACAAAACGCAGTCCATGCTCCACCAAAGGCAGATGGAAGCGTGCGAGACGCGTCTGCTGAGCTACCCAACCGAGTCGATTTTCACGCTGCAGGACGAGCGGGAGACCGAATGCTGGTGGCAATGCTCGTACGACGCAGAGGAATCGCCAAAATCGCCCGTGCTGCACACGCTGCGGGAGATGCGGGCGAATGTGCTTGCTCGTCTGCCCGTGGAAGCCGCGCTGCTGACAGAGACGGAACATGCGCTGATTGTCCGGCTGATTCTCTGCGGGGGTCAGGCGCGCATCGACGGCTGGCAGGAGCTGTCCGCCGCTGAATCACTGCTGCGCCGCCTTTGGTGCACGCTGGAGGTGGACGAGCAGGACGTTCTGCTGCACCTGCCGCGGGAACTGATGATCCCGCTTTCGCTGATTCTGCGCGAGCAGCGGCATCAGGAGCTGCGCAGCCGCCTGCTGTTCTTCGACACGGACACGAAGGCGGCGCTCTACCTGTCCGGGATGCTGAGCGCGAAACAGGCGCTTTCCCGGCTCTACGAAAGCGTGCTGCACGATTCATACGCGAACGACGAAGCGCTGGCGCTGCGCTACTTGAAGGCGGGCAACGATTTCTACTACAACCGCGCTGGGGAGCTGTTTCTGCTGCATCCAGGGCTGGCTGACCCGGAGAAAATCCTGCGGGAAGGCGGCTTTCCGATGGGGTATCAGCCGGATTTGCCGAGCGAGCGTGCGCTGATGGCGTCGCGTGACCTGCTGCCGGAGGAATTTGAGACAGACGCACAGCTATCGGCGCTGCTGGACAGCTGCATGGGGCTGGAAACGACGGAGGAAAACGGCGCGCACGATTTGCGGATACTGGTCAAGCAGCATGTAACGTGGTCAGAGCTGATGGAGGTTGTGCGGGCAATGCTGCCGATTCCGCCAACGAAGGAACTGACGGCGTGCCTGCATCGCCTGTACGCCTTCACGCCGCGCTGGGGTACCTACCGTGCCGCGCTGGTGCAATAACAGGAGCTATCATGAAATACACATTTCAAACCGATTCTGCGGCGGAGGGGCTGCGCATAGACGCCTGCATCCGCCGTTTTTTGCCGGAGCTGCCCTCCCGCGCGGCACAGGAGGCGTTCTCCCATCGCGACGTGAAGCTCGACGGCAAGCGCGTCAAGCCGGATGTGCGCGTGCACGCTGGGCAATGCGTGGAAGTATTCTGCATGGAGCAGACCGCGCCGCTGCTGGACGTTGTGTACGAGGATGCGGATGTACTGCTGGTCAACAAGCGGGCGGGCATCAGCGTAGAGGCGGACGAAAAGGGCGGCGTGACGCTGACCGAATTGGCCGCGCGGCACGTTCGCCAGCAAGCCCCCGACGCGCGTGCGCCCAAAGCGTGCCATCGGCTGGACAACCAGACGTGCGGGCTGCTGATGTTCGCCAAGACGGAGAAGGCCGAGGGCATTTTGGAGCGCGCCTTCCGCGACCGCACAATGGACAAGCGCTACATCTGCCTTGTGCGCGGAATGATGAAGCCGCCGAAAGCCACCTGCCGCGCCTACCTGCTCAAGGACGCGAAAGCCGCGCATGTCACCATCCACGACAGCGCCGTCCCCGGCGCGCGCCCGATTGTGACGGCGTATGAAACACTGGAACAGGGCGCGGTCAGCCGCGTGGAAATCCACCTGATTACAGGGCGGACGCACCAAATCCGCGCGCATATGGCGGCGCTGGGGCATCCGCTGCTGGGCGACGACGTGTACGGCGACCGCGCGTTCAATCGGCAAATGAAAATGCAGGGGAAGCTCTGCCTGTGCGCGGCGCAGTTGACGCTGGACACGGGCGGCGCGCTGCCGCAGCTGGACGGGCGGACGTTCCGCGTAAAGTGCCCGTTCTGACAGGAGAGGAATTTTATGAATTTACAAATGCCGATTCGCCTGATTGCCACCGACATGGACGGCACACTGCTGACGGATGAACCGCTGATTCTGCCGGAAACGGCGGATGTACTGCGCCGCGCGGCGGAAAAGGGCATCGTGCTGTCACTGGCATCGGGGCGTTTGCCGGACGACGCGAGCTTTTTTGCCGTGGACGCGAAGCTGCCAATGCACGTCATTGCGCTCAACGGCGCGGTGACGCTGGTGAAGCCGCTGGGCGACGTGCAGGAGGCGCACCACCTGCCGCAGCCGACTGTCCATCGCATCACGGCGCGGCTGGACGAAGCAAACGTGCAGTACGCGGTGTTCGGCGTGCACGAGGTGGTTGCGTCGGACGACATGCCGCTTTCCCGCGCGCAGGTGGTCATCGGCACATTCCTGAACCGCGCGGGCGGGCGCACTGCTTTCCGTAACCGGAAACAGGGCATCGACGCGGTGATTCAGGACTGCGTGAAGGTGGTCGTTTTCTCGCAGAATCTGCCGCTGCTGGATGATTTGCGTGCGTTTGTGCGGGATACCTGCCCTGATGCGGACGTGACGAGCAGCTGGTGGGACAACTTTGAGATTGTACCGCGCAGCGCCAGCAAGGGCAGCGCCCTTCAGGCGCTCGCGAAGTCGCTGAATATCCCGATGGACGAAGTGATGGTATTCGGCGACAGCGACAACGATTTGAGTATGCTCAAAGCGGCGGGCGTTTCCGTCGCGATGGGCAACGCAAACGAGCGTGTGAGGGCATCCGCGCGATTCGAGACGCTGCCGAACGACCAATATGGTGTCGCTGCCGCCATCCGCGCCATCGTTTTTGGCGAGGACGTGCCAGGCGTCATCCGCAAGCGGTAACTATGCGCCCATCCCCTGCCGAAGCGCAATCATCCGCCCGAACAGCCCGATTCCCTCCAGTTTCAGCTGGGCGGACAGGGCTGTTTTGCTGTCCTGATTCTCCAGATTGCCCCTGATCGGCGCCCACGCGTCCGACAGCGCCAGCAGCTCCTTGATCGGCGACGGCGGATTGCGCCCGAAGCGCTCCTGCGCCGTCTGCCGCCAGAGCGTTCGATCAGGTCGTGGTGACCGTCCAGCGCTGTTATCTGCTCCCGCGCTTCCGTCAGCGTCAGTTCGCCCGCATCCAGCAGGGACGCGGTGTCCCGCAGCGTCCGCGCGGCTTGCAGCAGCAGCGTGAACCCCGCCTCGGCAACATCCACCTGACCTGCCATTCCCTTCAGGCGAAGCTGCAATTCCGGACATGTCCAGCGATAGAGGTACGTTTCAATGCGCTGATTTTCGCCCAGCCGCTGCCGCACGGATGCGGCATCCGTCTCCGTGCCGTAGCAGGCAATGAACACGCGCCACTTTTCGCCGTCCTCGACAACCGCGCCCGGTGCGCCGCGGTCGGTGAGCAGTTCCGCTTTCTCCCGCGCGGCATCCTCGTTGGAGAAAACGCCGGTCTGGATGGCGTACCACGTTTCCGCCGCAAGCGTGATTTCCCGCGAGACGACTGTCTGGTCATAGGCGGCGGCAATCGGCGTGGCGGTCGGCTGCGCAATCGTCTCCGCTGTCAGGTGCGACGCGGCGTTGCGAGAGAGAGTCAGCGCACCCGCCGCAAAAATCAGCAGCGTCAGCACAATCATGCGCCCCAGCCGCCTGCGCGCCATCTGCTGCCGGTAAAGCCGCTGTTCCACGCGTCCCATGTTCTTCGCCTCCACTTCCTTGGGTCTGGCAGACGATATGCCCGCGCGGAAGCGAAAATGACTTGCGCTTTTCGGCAAAATGTGCTACCATAGGAGCAAGAATCGAAGCAAGAATCCACAGGAGGACAGCACATGCGATACCACATCGACACCATTCCGGTCTGGGACGCGGCGAAAATTGACGGCGAGTGCCTGCTCTGCGCCCTGCAGCGCCGGGTGGAACTGCAGCAGATTGAATATTCGCTCGGCGCGTCGGTCATGGAGCCGGACGTGCGTATTCAGGTGAACAAAAAGGGCTTCTGCCAGCACCACCAGCGGATGCTGTTCAAGGGCGACAATCGGCTCGGCCACGCGCTGATGCTCGAATCGCACTTGACGGAGACGCGCGGCAGATTAAACAAAGCGTTCAACGACATCCGCAAAGCCGCCAGCGGCAATTCGTCCTTTCTCGACCGTCTGTCCGGCAAAGCGCCGTCACCCGCCAAGGCGATGGAAGCCGCCGTGCAGGAGCTTGACGCGCTGTGCAGCACCTGCATCGTCTGCAACGCGATTGAGGACAACATGGACCGCTATTTGCACACATTTTTCCACCTCTACCAGAATGATTCGGAATTCCGCAAGCATTTTGCGCATAGCAAGGGGGTCTGCCTCCCCCACGCGGTGCAGCTGCTCAAACTCGCGCCGCAGGAGCTGCCAAGCCGCGAATTATCCGCCTTTGCCGACCTCATCTGCAATCTGGAAACCGAAGCATTCGACCGCATTCAGGGCGACGTGAGCTGGTTCATCAAGAAATTCGACTACCGCTTTCAAGCCGAGCCGTGGAAGGACAGCCGCGACGCGGTGGAGCGCAGCGTCAACAAGCTGCGTGGCTGGTGCGTTGGAAAAGAGCCGAATCCAGAAGAAAAGTGAATACGAAAACATCCCGCCTGATGCTTGTCAGACGGGATGTTTTCCTTTACGGTTAATTTACGGATTGATTTCCGGCGCGTTTTCCGGGTCGAAGCGCTCCAATTGAACCTTCGCTTCCTCAAAAATATCCAGCGAGAAGGAGTCCGGGTAGCCCTCCTGATACACGACGCGGCGGATGCCTGCATTGATAATCATCTTCGCGCACACGCTGCACGGCTGGTGCGTGCAGTAAAGCGTCGCGCCGTCGATGGAAACGCCAAGTTTCGCCGCCTGAATAATGGCGTTCTGCTCCGCGTGGATGGCGTAGCAGAGTTCGGCGCGCGTGCCAGACTGAATGCCGAGCCGGTCGCGCATACACTCGCCGCGCTCGCGGCAGGTTTTGAGGCCCGCCGGCGCGCCGTTGTAGCCCGTCGTCATGATGCGCTTGTCCTTCACAATGACGCAGCCGATGCTCCGCCCCGGACGGTAGCAGCTTGTCCATCCAGCGATGACGTGCACCATTTCCATAAATCGGCTGTCCCACTTGTCCATACTTGTGTCCTCCTGTATGTTTGTTCCCCATTTATATCGGCTTTCGCGGGTTCTGTCAAGTTTTTCAGCGGCTGCGCATAAGTTTGCGGGCAAAGGAGGCGTTTTTATGCCCCAGACCCTCAAAAAACAGGCGCTTACGCTGACCATTGCGAACGGCTTCACGCGCGGGCTTGGATTCCTCTTCCGCCTGATGACGGCACGGCTGATGGGTGCGGAGGCCATCGGCGTGATGGAGCTTTCCGCATCCGCCGCGATGCTGGCGCTGACACCCGCAACCGCCGGACTGCCGACCGCCATGAGCCGCATGACCGCGCGCCCGAACGCCGATCAAAGCGCCGTCCTGCGCGCGGGGCTTTCACTCAATCGGCGGATTGCGCTGGTGATGATGCCGCTGCTGTTCCTGCTCGCGCCGGGGATGGCGTGGCTGCTCAGCGACTTTCGGACGCTCCCCGCGATTCTCATCAGCATTCCCGCCGTGTTTTTGCTGGGCTGCTGCGCCGTGTACAGCGGGTGGTTCTATGGCCGCGGCGACATGCTCACGCCCGCGCAGTGCGAATGCAGCGAGCAAATTGTGCGATTCGTCGGAAGCCTTGTGCTGCTGCTGATTTTCACGCGGTCGCCGCTGTCCATCCGTGCCGCGCTGCCGGGTTTTGCCGGAATTCTGGCGGGTATCTGCGTTTGGATGATGTTCCGCCGCCGTGCGCCGCTGCCGCCGGGTGTGCCATCCGCCGATTTGCGCCGTGAGCTGCTGGCGTTATCCGCCCCAACTGCCGTTTCGCGCCTCTGCCAGACGTGCCTGCGGATGCTGACGGCAGTGCTGCTGC
>ERZ779656.1333-NODE-1333-length-13542-cov-2.503522_pt1 | contig 13542 bp, 9 predicted proteins | sample MGYA00511102_ERZ779656 | MGnify/ENA primary metagenome ERZ779656 (study PRJEB29588, sample SAMEA2143980) | human gut metagenome | biome: human gut; feature: human-associated habitat; material: faeces | place: Denmark | collected 2008/2010 ... | reverse complement strand
TGGAAAATCCAGGATTGGGTGGATGACCCGATTTTCGATGAAAAATACGTGATTCTCTATAATAACAGCGTCTCGCGGAATAGATAACAGGATATCCCTGAATGCGGAGTTTGATTTACACTTCTCCCATATCACCAACAGCATCCATTGTATATTGAATTGCGTCCAATCCTGCCGAATCAGACGTGTATATTCATTATGTTGTTTACGGAAAACTGCCTTTGCGGTGTATCCGTTATCCCACGTCGATAGCATTCTTTGAATATCAGCATATTGCTCTCCCTCCAACGAATAAGCCCCCGCAATATATGCAGCCTCCGAATTAAGGAAGTGCTGCCCCAACATATCGAATTCATATCCCGACACCATATTGCCCAAGTCCAAAACAACACCATCTCTAACATCTCCTGCATTGCGAAACGACCAACAGTTTTGAACTGTCGCGTCATAAGTCTCGACTCTATCCAAAACGATCTCTTCAAATGTCGGTAATTGCGTCGACGGCTTCACCTTACTTATATTCGCCTTTTCCATCCGTCGTATACGATCTGCTTCTTCTTTAATCTTTTGAGGGCGGTTGAGCTGTTCCTCAAGAATGTTTACAATCTCCTTTAGCCTTCTGAATGTTTGGAATGAATATATATCATTGCCATATTCCACATATCCCTTAACTTCCTTCTTTACGGGAGTGCTGATTAAATCGCGTATATCCACATTAAGGGCTTGGGCAATGACTGCCAACCTGTCGAGATTCATCTTTCCACGCTTCAATTGGCGACACAACGATTCTTCAGGTATACCTGTAATTGCGCAAAGCTGCTTTTGCGATATCTGTTTTTCTTCCATAACCTCCTTTATCCGCAGGTTAACAGTTGGCTTTGACATCTTCATAGGTTGGGAATTTTAACAAAGATAGTCAATTGATTTTTTAATCAATGTTAATTAAGTAAATTGATAAAATATTTTCACTATTAACCCACCTCGCATAAAAAAAGCCAAAATAGCGACAAAAAGAAAGAGTGCTGTTTTTCAGCACTCTTTTTCACTTCTGTACAAATCGTAATTATATTATGCCAATCTACGGCAAAAAAGATGTCGTTTAAAATAAAACTTTTATTTTTGTAATAGGACAGAAATCGCATTAAAAAGTGTGTCATATAAACCCCAATACGCACAATGATAAACTATGAGTACAAAATTTTTCAATAATAAAGATGGCAATACGCTTTTTGACAAATTAAAGGGTATTGCATCGGAGATGGCTACATTTGATCGCTTTTTAGCTGTAGTAGGCTTCTTTCGCTCATCGGGATATTTTAAGTTGCGCAAAGAGTTAGGGAATATATCGGAAATCAAGATATTGGTAGGAATCAATATTGACGATATATTCCGAAAGCACAATAAGGCTCTCCTAATGCTCGTAGATGAGGACAAAGCCAAAGAAATATACCAAAACGGATTCAAGGAAGATATTGTAAATGCTAAATATGCACCCGAAGTGGAGGAAGGCATTTTGCAGATGTGCGAAGACCTTGTTTCAGGGCGATTACAAATGCGTATTCATGCAACCAAAAATCTGCACGCAAAATTTTACCTCTGCCTGCCACAGAATCATAGCGAGAATAGCGATGGTTGGGTTATTATGGGTTCTTCAAATATATCCGATTCAGGGTTGGGTATTAAGCAGCCGCCACAATATGAACTAAATGTGGCGATGAAAGATTATGACGACGTAAAATATTGCTCCGATGAATTTTGGACTTTATGGAATGAAGCTATTCCCCTCACCGCAGAGGATATAGATAACTATAAGAAAAAAACATACTTGGGGTATCAGCCTACTCCATACGAACTCTATATCAAGGTACTTATCGATACTTTCGGCGACCAAGTAGAAGACGACTTCTCTATTCAACTACCCGATGGAGTCAAGGACTTGAAATATCAAAAAGATGCTGTTATTCAAGGCTTCCAAATGTTGATGCAGCATAACGGCTTATTCCTTGCCGATGTTGTCGGCTTAGGAAAAACAATGATTGCTACAATGATAGCCAAACGTTTTGTTGAAGCAAACGGTAAGAACACCAACATCCTTGTAATTTATCCTCCTGCATTGGAAGACAATTGGAAGGATACATTCAAGTTATTCGGAATATACAAGAAAGCACAGTTCATTACAAATGGAAGCCTGTCAAAGATTCTCGAAGGGCGTGATCAATATAAAGACAAAGAGGAATTTGATTTAATTATAGTCGATGAAGCTCACGGATTCCGTAGCGACAGTTCAGGTAAATACGATGAATTGCAGAAGATATGCAAGTCGCCTTGCGTCAATATGGGCTTACTCAAAAGTTCACAAAAGAAAGTCATGCTTCTTTCCGCAACGCCATTGAACAATCGCCCTGACGATTTGCTGAATCAATTACTACTATTTCAAAACAGTCAAAGTTGCACAATTGACGGAATCCCCAACCTCAAGGGATTCTTCGCCCCGCTTATATCAGACTATAAGAAGTTAATGCGAGAACGCGATCAACGAGATGTGACCTCTGACGTGGATAAAATATACGAGCAGATTCGCAGTAAGGTTATTGACAAGGTAACAGTTCGTCGTACTCGAAATAACATTCTTAACGACCCCGATTATAAAGCAGACATTAAATCGCAAGGCATCATATTCCCCCATATCCTTCCGCCAAATGAATTGGTGTATATGATGAGTGCTGACACAAGCAATCGTTTCTATGAGACACTAAAACAATTGACCGATGGCAAATCAGAGGATAACCCCGAAGGCAAAGGTCTTAATTATGCCCGTTACCGCGCCATTGAGTTCTTGAAGCCTGAATATCGCAACAAGTATAAGAATGCCGTACATATCGGTCAGACATTAGCGGGTATCTATCGAGTGCATATGGTTAAGCGTTTGGAGAGTAGTTTTTTCGCCTTCAAGAAGTCTCTCCATACACTTCTTCGCATCACAACAGATATGATTAAAATGTTCGAAGAGAACAAGGTAATCATTGCCCCCGACTTAAAGGTTAAAGATTTGCAAGCAAAAAAAATGGAGCTTGATGAGATTATTGAGTATGCCATTGCAAGAGGATATGCAACGGAAGATATTCTTTTTTCAGCAGATGCATTTACTCCTGATTTTCTTGAAATGCTCCATCATGATAGGGATATTTTGACACAACTGAATACAGATTGGTCAAAAGAGGAGGATGACCCTAAATTTGATAAATTCCGAGATAATCTGTTACATAAATTCTTTGATAAGAACATAAATCCATCGGGTAAATTGGTTGTATTTTCAGAGAGTGTCGATACGCTCTCTTATCTGTATGAACGCATAACCCAAGATTTGGAGCGTACCGATGTCCTGATGGTAACTGCATCCAACAGAGATCGTTTAACACAAACCATTAAGGAAAATTTCGATGCAAATTATAGTTCCGACTCAAAGAAGTACAATATCATCATTACTTCAGATGTATTGGCTGAAGGCGTGAATCTCCATCGTGCCAATGTAATTGTTAATTACGATTCACCATGGAATGCAACTCGTTTAATGCAGCGTATTGGTCGTGTAAACCGTATCGGTTCCATTGCCCCGTATATATACAATTACATGTTCTATCCATCACAACAGGGAGACAAAGAAATTAAATTATACAAGAATGCCCTTGTTAAGATGCAGGGATTCCATTCGGCTTTTGGAGAAGATGCTCAAATCTACTCCAAGGAGGAGATCGTAAAAGAGTTTCAGATGTTTGACAGTAACGTAAAGGACAGCATAGACAAAAAGATTGCTCTTTTACGCGAAGTTAGAGAATTATATAACAGCGACCGTAAACTCTACCATAAAATCAAATCTCTACCAATGAAGAGCCGAGTAATGCGCAACATAGGCAAATATAAGGGCAAGTCTATAATCTTTGTCTCTTCAAATGTTAAGACGGAGTTTTATCTTGCGACCGACACAGGTGTAGAAGCGATTGATCTCCTCGAGGCTGTAAAGTATCTTAAAGCCAAACCCGAGGAGCGACCTATGCCATTTTCTAATGAGGAACAACATTACAAGCATATAAACAGTGCTTTGTCTTTGTATACAGCTGAATATGTAGAGGCTGCTGACACATCGTCGATCAATAGAACAGACCTTGACAAAACGTCCCTTGAAGCCAACAAGTTTTTGCGCACCATAAAGCAGATCTCCTCAGATAGTGAGTTGAAATCGCAATGCGATGTATTGATCGGGTATATCAATGAAGGGATTTATGCTCAACTGCCTCGTTATCTGAAAGTATTGTCTCGAGAGTATAAAAATGACCGTACAAAAATGAAGCAGGATGAATACATTATACAAACCCAAATCGCGAAATTACTTGATGAATATCAGACATTAGACAAGGAACAACGGCATGATGCCCAAGATATTTCCAACCCGCAGATCATTATTTCGGAATCATTTAAGTAAACATAATATGGCAGCAACATACACTCCCGACAAACTAAGAACTCTGTTTCAGTCGTCATTCAACTTGGCACAATGGTATAGTTTTTTGCAGCATTTTTTCAAAGCAAGCGAGTTGAAAGAAACGCCCGAAAGAATCATTAAGGCGACTCCTGATAATGGTTACTACTTGGGAAATATAAATACTACCGACGATTTTCGTATAGGATTATTCCAATACAACATAACCAAAGGCTCTGTCGCGAACAAACGTGTCGGTCTTCGCAACCTTGTAAAATCATTCATCAACCCCACATGGGGCGAGTTTGATGCGGCATTAGTAGTGTTTGATAGTAGTGATCATTGGAGGCTGTCATTCGTATGTGACATTAAAGGCGAAGCGACATCACCAAAACGATACACATATGTATTCGGCAGTAATGACTTGCTATACAGGACTCCGATTGAACGTTTTACCCTTCTTCAGAGAGCGGGGATTTCCTTTGAAAATATTAAGACTGCCTTCTCTGTCGAAGCTCTTTCAGATGAGTTCTTCGACAAGTATAGGGAGCAATATGCGGACTTTATACAATATGTTACGGGCAAACGCTTCGTTAAGGTTGGCAACAAGTGGGAGGAAAAAACAATTGGAAAGCCCGACGAGGCATTGATGCAGGCGTTTGGTCATAACGAGAAAAAGATTCGAGACTATATAAAGAAGATGATGGGTCGAATCACGTTCCTGCACTTCTTGCAACGCAAAGGTTGGATGTGCGGTGACCTCAACTATATGCAGAACCTGTTCAACCGCTCAAGGTACCAAAACGATTATCTTGACTCTGTTCTTGAACCTCTGTTCTTCGGCATACTGAATACCAAGCCTGACGAACGAGAGGCATTGTTTGAGGTTTATGGTTGGGATAAATCCTTGTTGAAAGAGTGGAAAGACATCCCATATCTTAATGGCGGTTTGTTTGAACGGGATGAGGACGACGAGCCTGAGAGCAAGTTCCCCGCCGAATACTTCAAACGGCTGTTTCAATTCTTCAGCGAATACAATTTTACCATCGACGAGAACGACCCCAATGATGCCGAGGTAGGTGTCGATCCCGAAATGTTGGGTAAGATATTCGAGAACCTGCTTGAGGACAACAAGGATAAAGGCGCATTCTACACTCCGAAAGAGATTGTACGCTACATGTGCCAAGAATCTCTGATTGCCTACCTCGATACGAATACATCTATTGCAAGTGAGAAGATCAGAAAATTTGTACTTTCTCCCGAAGATGGCATATCAGATATTCCCGAAACCAAGAGGGCAAAACTGCTTACAGCCCTTGAAGAGGTCAAGATTTGCGACCCCGCAATCGGTTCGGGAGCATTCCCCATGGGATTGCTCAACGAACTGTTACATTGCCGCGAAGTGTTGAGTGGCGAGCACTACGACCGTGCCGAGATCAAAAAGAAGATTATCAGAAACAATATCTATGGCGTGGACATAGAGAAGGGTGCGGTTGATATAGCCCGCTTGCGTTTTTGGCTATCTATCGTTGTGGATGAGGAGACTCCATCACCCCTGCCTAACCTCGACTATAAGATTATGCAGGGCAACTCCCTTATAGAGAGTTTTAAGGGTATGGATTTGAGCAAACTTACATACGAAAAGGAGAGTAAAAAAGACAATGGAGAATACTCTCTATTTGATGATGAGACGGGACGTCTGCAAAAGCATGTATCATTTTTATTGGCAGAATACTACTCATGCATCGACCACAATAAGAAAATAGAGTTACAACAACAGATCTCCGACACTATAAACAAGCAATTGAAGGCTCAAGAATACAATCAAACTATTCTTGCAGAACTCAGAACCATCAACCTTGCCGAGAATAACAAATTCTTCCTTTGGCACACTTGGTTTAGCGATGTATTCAACCGCAAGGATGGCAAAAATGGATTCGATATTGTGATTGGCAATCCGCCATATATCGGATCAAAGGGAAATGAAGATATATTTCATGAAGTATTATCCTCTCCTCTTGGTGTAAAATACGCTGAAAGATGGATGGATTACTTCTACTATTTTTTCCATCAAGGCTTAGAATTGTTATGTGATAACGCTACGATTTGCCTTATTACTACAAATTATTACTATACTGCAACAGGAGGCAGTAAACTAAGGAAGCACATTTCGAACAACACTGTTGAACTGATTGTTGATTTTGGTGATATGAAATTGTTTGAGTCTGCCTTGGGACAGCACAATGCCATTACAATGATTAGAAAAGGGCGTTATAATAAAGAGGCGCAAATTATCAAAATAGTTTCAAAAGGTTATAAATCAAACGAAGAACTCATAAAAATATTTTATCAAGATCACAACGATGCAGTTTATTATAAAGTACCACAAGACCAACTGTTTTCAGGGACAGATAAGCAAATTGTACTTATCGGGCATAATACCCCATCTTCATTAGATATTATTAATAAGATTAGAGACAAGGCATTGCCTCTATCGCACTATGCATATGTTACTATGGGTGTTGTAACCCTATCTGATACTGTTAGCAATAAACATTTAAGGGAATATGATTTACCTTTTGCAAAAAAAGGTGATGGAATCTATGTGTTAACAGAAGACGAGGTAACAAAGCTTAAACTTGATCGTGAAAGCGAACTTTATATGAAGGATTTTTATAAAAATTCCGATATCAAGAAATATTACACGCCACATAACACGACGAAGAAACTCATATATGTCAAGGATTCAGGGAAACCTATTAAACTTCCAACCCCACTAATGCAACATTTTGAGAAATTTAAGCCGTTAATCATTGGGCTAAAAGAGAATTTCTTAAAAAATGAAATCGCAGCGAGCGTTGTTACAAAGTGGTTTAAAAATGGGAACTACTTCGTGCTTTTTACTCCTAAAAAAGAAGAATACTTTACTGCTGAAAAAATTATAGCGCCATATCGGGCTTTAAGTAATGTGTTCTCATATTCTGATGCAGAATTTTTCGCATCTAAAGATGTGGCATATATAATACCATTCAACTCTATTGATGTAAAATATATTTTAGGTATATTAAATTCTAAATTAATGTTATATTGGTTAAATCTGATGGGGAAAAAGAAAGGAAATATTCTTGAATTATATGCCAAACCTTTGAATGATATCCCAATTAAAGAAGCCTCAGCCAACATTAAAAAACAGTTAATTGATTTAGTGAATATAATACTTGATTTAAAGAAAGAATCATTAGATGCATATACACTCGATTTAGAACGTCGCATAGATCGCATTGTATACGATATTTATGATCTAACCGAAGCCGAAATAAAACTCATCGAGCAAAGCGTGTAATACCACTAATTGAATAATAGTATGAGGAGATACTGTAAACTGAAATGTGTCTGTAAAGCAATAAAACCTTTACCTGACACATTTCAGTTTGCTGCAATTAAAAGGTTAGTGAATTATATGTTTCCTGTATCTCCTGCTGTCGGAGACCTAAATATCTGCGTGTAATTGCGGAAGAAGAGTGCCCGAAAATCTCAGACAATTTTATCAATGCCATCTCCGCATTGGTACCCGCCTTGTCGACAATCTGCCGACCAAAACTCTTGCGCATGCTATGCGTTGAGAAGTGTTCGATTGACAGATGGTATTTTATTTTCAGCTCCTTAAAAATACCATTCAGCCGTTGCACAGAATAGACAGTCCCCATGCGAGAAATAAAGCAATGCTGTGCAAGCGACGGTCTGCCAAGAGCCGAGTAACACGCTCTGATATGTTTTTGAAGAGGTTTATTGACTGTTATCATGCGTCTTTTCCCCGTCTTCCTCTCCACCACGATCAAAGTATCCTTATCTAAAATCTCTTCCCATGTCAGGTTACGCAGATCGCTAATACGCAACCCCCAAAATGAACCGCAAGCCAACAGCAGACTGATCGTGTAGTTACCATCGGCATACAACCGTCTGATAAGTCCCGTCATCTCGTTCCATGCAAGGTAATCGGCTGTTGTGTAGGAATACTTCAAGCTCATGTTACATTCACTTTTGTCTGTTACAACGATTTTTGAAAGATTATTTTACTCAACATTACATATCGCCTGACAAATCAGCACGGTAAGAGTTTCAGTAATCGTAAAAGTGAAAGATAGCGGTACTAATACACCGCTATCAGATTCTCCCATCGGAAACTTCTCCATCCGCCCTTTTCCAAATCATAATAGGCTGTCGTCGCATAGTTCTCGCGGCTCTCGCCCAATCCGCAAACCTTATCCTTCACAAAATCGGGATTGGTAGTTCCGAAGGCGACACGAACCTCGCCATTGCTTTTGAGATAGGCAAATTTCACAATCTGTCCGCTGCGCAGCTTCTTTTTGAGTTGCTCGATGAGGATTGCCTTACCGATACCGTCAATCGTACGGGCATTGGTACGAACGGTAATAATGTTTGCTCGAACTGCCGTGTCATGCTGAAGAACAATAATCTGTGCCATAGTTGTAAGATTTTTTATTACAGTTAACAATTAGAATCTCCGATAAATCTTTTTAGGCTCGCGCCAACCATTGAGGCGATACACCTCCCGCACCACATCCTCATAGGTAAATACATCCTTGACAAACTCCGCGCAGCGTCCATTCTCATTCACCTGCGTGTTTCTCCATATTCCCCACAGATTGCGATGCCGACCGAATGTATATTGTCCTACTTGTGCGCCCATAACCTTTGTAATGCTTTATTTCCTTTTTACACTACAAATGTAATGCTTTATTTTTATATATGCAAATATTTGTAATGCTATTTTTCCACATTTTTTGAATTTTGTAATGTTTTATCATTTTTTCATTACCTTTGGCTGAAAATATATTACCAAATATCCCACATCATGGAACTGCGCATATCTGAGTTGGCAAGACAACGAGGAATGACCATTGCCGACATTGCAAAAGAGATCGGAATCTCAAGAGTGAATTTATCCAACTCACTCAATGGCAACCCCACTCTATCCCGCTTGAGGGAGGTTGCAAAAGTCCTCAATGTAGAGGTCTCGGAGCTTTTCAAACCTGCAAACCTGCCACAAGTAAGCGGTTATTTGGAATATCGGGGAGTTATTACAAAGATCGAATCGTTGGATGCTCTCAAAGAGTTCATAAACAAAATCGACTCCGAGAATATTCAGCCAAGATAACGCCGAGATATACACCGAACAGTATAAAACCGCCTTGTAGATAGCTACAGGGCGGTTTTTGACTTTTAATCGCATTGCACACGTGTCAAATGTTATTTCAATTGGCACAAATTGACATTTTAGTCAATCTTCTTCTGACGTAACGAGAGAGGTATCATCCACCCTCGGTATTCTTCTCCAATAATTTTTCATGGCTTTACTTTGTTTCTCGGCTGTTTGCCGTTTTTCGGACTCGCTGCGTTGCTGATGCTTCAATTTCATCGCATTGCTGATCTTCTGTTTGGTCATGTCATCCAAATTCCTAACTGTTCTTTCCATATCTCCTTCTGTTAATAGTTTATTTACTATAAGTAGTCTATTTACTTGAAAAATCATATTTACATAAAATTTTATACCTGCGATACACGTCGGACTGTACCAAACATACTAACTATCCGCACTTTATATTTTTTATAAGGCGGCTTACACAAAGAATCTCATCATTTTTTTCGTAAAAAATTTGGGTTTTGGAAATCATTATCTGTATGTTTACAAAAACCGACAACCTTCTGACCTATCCAAGGAGGAGCAATCAACAATATTTTATATTAAAATTCTATATGCTTGGGATAACCGTCTCAGCATTGAATAATCGTGAAATAAAAACAAATTACTATGATAAAAAAATTTAAAATGAAGTTTCCATTATCCGTGTCAACGACATCATATAATGGCAAGTGCAAAGATTGGGGAAGAGTTACCTACCGAACCGTAGAGGTCGACATTGACTCATTGGCTGAGTATGTAAAACAGGGCTTTTGTTTTACACACATTTTCAAAGGTACTGTCAATAAGGAATTTGGGACACGTCAAAAAACCATATCAAATTTCGACAAGACATATACCGTGTTCATAGACGTCGACGAGAGTCCTATACCTGCACCAAAATTCTACGAGAGCGTTTCAAGCCCTCCAAGCATGCTTTATACCACCCCGAATAATATTACGGGAGAGGTAAACAGATATAGATTGGTTTATCTGTTTGAATCACCAATTACTAATAATGATGATTATAAAACATTGGTAAATCGAATTGTAGATAAAATAAAATGTGACATAGCCGATTTTAATATAGATACCACATGCATGAACTGTAGTCAGCAGATGGGTGGTAACAGTTTGAATAATTGTATTTTATATAAAAATTATTCTATTTATGATTATTCAGATTTTATTAAAGATGATTATTACCTGAACAAAGTATCCTGCATTCCGAAACCTTATAAAAAGGAGGGGAAGAATGATATACAACAACGGATTGCAGAGGACAAGATCGTAATAACAAACCACGAATTTATAAATGATTTTTGGAAGATAGCAGACTATGAATCGGCACTTTCATTTATATTAAAATACAAAGATATGTATCCTATAGTTGACATAACACCTGTCGACGAATCGCAGCCATTTATTCAGCTAAATGACAGCTACACGCAAATCAAAAGAAGGACATACATTACCAAAGACAGGTATGGGAACAGGCGGACACTACCCGTCAAAACAAAGAAAGGAAATCGGGAACGTATACTATTCTTGAATGCTTTATTGCGTCTGAAGATACTGCCCCAAATGGTGTTTGAACAACTCCTGTATGCGCTGACCTATGAGCGACAATATTGGATAGATAATACAGACAGAACCATTACCAACCATGTATTATATAAAATCGCCAAGGGAGCCTTCTTAAAACGGCATGAGTACATACCCAATCCGACTTATAAGAATAAAAACAAGAGCGGGTACAAAGTAAATCCCGCATACTGCAAGTCCAAAGGGGTCTCCCCGCGCAGTATGGCGAATCGCATCCGAACGATGGTGTCTGACAAAACACTGTCAGCGAACTACGATTTCACAAAGTCCGTAGCAGAGAACAGCAGAATCCTTAAGGACAAGGGAATAAAACCGAATTCGGAACGGCGTCTCTACATTTTTTTACACAATTATAAAAACAATCAAGATCAACATGAATAATATAAATACAATCGAAAAAAGATTTCGTATCTTAGCTAGGGACAGATGATTAGATGTTATCCAACAAAATCGGACGAGCAGAAGACTTCGGCAATTGGTTGCAGGGGTGGTGCCGAAGAGTCCGAGACAAAAATAAGGTGTCTTCGACACCACATAAATATTGTTGAATGTGATAACATTGGCAGAATGCAAAAAGTTATTAAATACAGGAAAAATAAAATATACAGATGAGCAGGTAAAGCAGGTACGTCAGTATCTCTACCTGTTGGCAGAAATGCAAATTGAAATAGATAAAAATAAATAGATATGAAGAATGTAATAATATATAGCCGCGTATCAAGCGATGAACAGGCGAAAGGATGCAGCCTCGACTATCAAGAGAAGACCATATCGGAATATTGCGAGCGGGCGGGATACAACATCGTTAAATGTTACAAAGAAGACTACAGTGCCAAGGATTTCGAGCATCGAAAGGTCTTTCAGGAGATAATGGCTTATTGCAAACAGCACAAGAGAGAGGTCGATATGGTGCTATGCCTCCGATGGAACAGATACTCGCGCAATACGACTGCTGCCTACAAGAACTTGGAATATTTCGAGAATATCGGCGTGGAGGTTAATACGGTCGATGAGCATATCGATTGGCGACAGGATGAAAGCAAGATCTTGCTCGGAGTCTATATAACGATGGCAGATGTCGACAATGCCAAACGTTCAAAAGCTACACGAGAGGGTATCCGTCAAAGTCAGGAAGCGGGCAAGACAACGAATATGGCTCCCTATGGTTATAAGAATGTCAAAATAGGCGATTATCATAAATATGTGGAGATTGTCCCTTCAGAGGCAAAGATTGTTCGAGACATATTTGCTGAGGTAGCAAAAGGATTGGTTGCTCCGATCACTATCCGCAACCAATTTGTGCGAACGACCACATACAATATGCACAAGAGCAATTTCCTGAAAATGCTGCGCAACAGATATTATATTGGAGAAGTATATGTAAAGGCATACCAAAATAAACCCGCCTATTGGACAAAGGGTCTGCATCATGCGATAATCGACACCGACACGTTTAACACCGTGCAGGATATTTTGGATGGATCCCGTCGCAAACAGGCTCGCGCGGGTAAATGTGTTCATCCCGATCTGTTCTTGAGAAAGTTTTTAATTTGCCCCTTGTGCGGTGCAAGCCTGACGGGTTCCCGCAGCACAAGCTGCACCGGTAACAAATATGCTTATTACCACTGTTCCGTAGACAGTAAGCATTTCCGCTGTAATGCGCTTGAGGCGAATGACATATTTCGACGTTACGTTGGTAGTTTAACACCCAACACTACAGTGATGAATCTGTACGACTTAATATTGAAAGATCTGAATAAGTCCATGGGACGAGACATCGACGACCAACGGTCTGCCCTTAAAGGCGAACGCTCGAAAATAGACCAACGCTTGGCGGCACTTGAAGATAAATATATGGATGGAGAACTCTCCAAAGAAGATTTTGAAAGGATAAAGCTCCGATACCAAGAACAGAGAACAGCCATCAGCGATAAGGTCGATTCTTTGGGACACCCCGACGCAACCAACATAGAACACAAGTTGGATTATGCTATATCACAACCTTCCAAAATACATAGAGGATGCTCCCGTCGACGTAAAGATGAAACTTGTAAGTTCGATGTTTCCCCAAAAACTGCACTTCGACGGAAAATCATATAGAACTGACCATTTCAACGAAGTACTGAATTTGATCTATCGGCAGACCAACACATTACGCGGTACAAAAACAAAAAACTCGTCGGATTTCTCCAACGAGTTGTGTTCTGTGCCCAGGACAAGACTCGAACTTGCACGAACCTAATTGTTCACTACCCCC
>ERZ779656.1318-NODE-1318-length-13668-cov-2.314332_pt1 | contig 13668 bp, 14 predicted proteins | sample MGYA00511102_ERZ779656 | MGnify/ENA primary metagenome ERZ779656 (study PRJEB29588, sample SAMEA2143980) | human gut metagenome | biome: human gut; feature: human-associated habitat; material: faeces | place: Denmark | collected 2008/2010 ... | reverse complement strand
GGAAGAGAAGACACGCTGTTTCCTCTGTTCCTCCTTTTTCTCTTTTTGCAGCTTCTTTTTGAATTCCATTTCCTTCAGAATCTGTTTCAGCGGCCTGACAGTTTCAGGCTGCTCACGCTTGAACCTCTTGAAGTAGATATCCTCTATGAACTGCGGAAGCGGAACTTTCCATGGCTCATGTCTGTGGTTATCAATCTTTCCGAGTTTGTCAGGATTCAGACCAAGTTCACGTGCCATTTGCACATGCTTGTCCGACAGACGGTGACGCTTCTGAGCAGCCATCCATTTTTCCAATATTGCTTTTGTTACTGCCATAATCATTCATTTTTTACAAAGGTACGAATCTTGCCATTATGATAACGATATGACTATTTGTATTTTATTCGATGTTGTTTTCTGAAAATGATGAAAATGAAGAAGGCACGCCGATATCACATCGACATGCCCCCCAAAAATATGGCAACAAAAGAAACAATTAAACGAATTTACCTATATCGAAAACTTCTTTTTTCTTCGGAGTCCCCCTTCGTCTTAAAAGCGGGTTTCCGGCTTCATCCAGATATTCGTTGAGCAGATGCCCGATTTTATGCTGACATCCGATTTCGTTTTCAAGAAGATTCAATACTTCTGTACCGGATAACTTGTGATAAATTGTCATGCTCGCACGAAAAGCCTTCTGTTCATCCCGGGTAGCGGAAGTCAGCACTTCCACAACATTATTCATTTCCTCGAATGTCATTGCCGTGTTGAAATCAGGATCAGGCTCCGCACCCACCGGAGCCATAAGTTCTTCCTTTTCCTCCTTGGTCAGCCCTTTGTTTTCCTGTACCACATCCTCAGGATTGATTTCTTCATCTTCCTCTATAGGTTCCTTGACCAATGGTTCGGAATGTGTAGGCTTTTTTCTTGCCACATCGGGATCTTCCAGATAGACGATCCTGGTCTTGCCGATCACGTCGTTATCGTCAACCTGTGAAGTCCGTTCTACAGTTACGGGCTTCTCCCGTACCACTTTTGTTTCCGACACATTTTTCTTGCGTCTTGCCTTTTCCCTGGCTTTTTCAGCTTTCTTTTCCTTGTATATCCGATACTCTTTACGGTATTTCCATAACTTGATACGGGCTATGCGCATCATACGGTACACTTTCTCCCAAGCGTCATACACTTGCTGACTGAAGATGAATATCCACAATCTGTAAAGTATGAAGACCGCGCATAGGACTTTGACTGCGAAATAAATTTTAATTTCCATAATCAGCTTTCTTTGTCTTTGTACAATTTCATAATCTCAGGTGAATATTTTTTCAGATGCTCGTCCACAATATTATTGATGTAGCCGGACATGGTAGCTTTGGGGTCTATGACCATAAGCATGTATTTGATTATACAGGCATTCTCCTGCTCGATACAGACCTGTGCCCGCTTTGCCAACGGTTTACAAGTAAGGTATTTTTCTTTGTAAATGGCACATCGCTCATCAATGCCGGGCGATTCTTTTTTTTGTTCAGGAAGGTTTACCGGTTCTGCATTTTTCACAGCCTCATTTGATTTGGCTGTATCCTTTTGTTTCAAACCGGACTTTCTGCCGAAAGTCATTTGTACAAGCCTTGCAGAAGCATGAATGGCTATCACTAATACAAGAAATACCATGATAATAACGACTACAATAGTCATAGTGTCAAAAAAGTCTCCCATAATTATTTTTTATATAAAGGTTCATTATTGATTTGATTATAATAGAGGCCGTCTATTTCCTCCTTATATTGCTCGAAATGAGCGGTCAGTACATTGTCAATGAATTTCGACATACTGATTTTGGGGGCTACAACCGATAAAAACTTCTGTATAAGCCGATAATTGTCGATACCGATATAAGCCTGCTGCCTTTGCAGAACATTTCCTCCAGAAAGGAACTCTTTGCGGTACGAATCCGTGACGTCCTTTCGTTTTTTTGGTTTGCCTGTACTTTTCTCAACAGTTACAGGTCCCGGATTGTCCGCTTCGCACTCATTCCCATCGGATTCATCAGTGGTTATTACATCATCCACGGATATGTCTTTCCCATAATTGGGTATATCCCCGGCCATAATGCCTCTGATCATCTCTTCGTTCACGGTTACTTGTTTTTTTGCCATAGTATTTATTTTTTGAATTTGACCAATAGTTCTTCCGCCAATTCTGTCAGCCCGCTACCCTTCAACGATTTGGCCGGAGGAGGAAACAAGGTACAACGAAAGAAGTTTCGGGTTGTCAAGGATAGTTCCTTGTTGTAGCGGTTGGTTTCCGGGATGATGGTATCCAATACCGTAAATTCCAATTTTTGCATGATGATATTGTAAGCGTCGAAAACTTCCGTGGAAGCGCGGGCATCTTTACGGGTCCAGAAAAAGAGGAATTCTCGCAAAGGAGCTTCCTTGCTTGTCTTGGCATAGTCCCATACGATAGTTGAGAACGAAAGACTGCTTTGCATTACAATACGGTCAGGAATAATCGGAGTTATCACATAGTCCATGTTCACGATGGTGTTGATTACGCCGGAAGAATTCACTGTTCCGGGCAAGTCCACGATAATCAAATCGTAATTCCCATTATTCATAAGTTTCTCCGCGGCATCACGGGCATTTTCCGCTTTTGAGCCGACAATCGTATAGGCTTTCTTCCGGATACGTTCATACTGGGATTTCAGCAGTTGTTTGAAATAATCACTGTTTTCAACTGTGCGCATGTCCCTTTCCTTCATACGTACCAGGCTGTACTGCGGATAATCACAGTCGATGACAGCTACATTCAGTCCTTTCAGGTAATGATAATACCCGGCAAGCATAATTGTCATGGTCGATTTTCCCACTCCGCCTTTCTGGTTGCAAACGGCAACTAAAACTGTGTCTTTTTTCATTTTTCTTTCTTTTTTATAGTTAAACATTAATCGGATTCAGTATTCCGGTAAGTAAGGAATGACTGGATATATGCCGTAATACGGTATCTGATCCATTCAGTCCGACGGTCATTACTGCACATCACAAGTCTGTCTGTCAGACATTCCTTACTGCCTGTGTGCAGTACTCCATTCGTGTATCATTCCAGTCATACATTCTCTCATTCAGACAGTCAGTCAGCAGGTCCTTCACATACTCTTTACTGCACATATTCTGTCGTTCATGCCGCAAATAAAAAGGAAAATTTTCATACCGGCACTATGTTTCGGGAAACTGAGGAGGTCAATGCGTTTGATATACCGGTTCCTGTTTTGGATGAGGAATTTGACCTTGCACTTATCGGTACAAAGGGCAAATGGTATGACCACAAGGTAAAGGTCTCAAATGCCACACCTGCGGACGCAGATGCAAGCGTATCTGAAAGTGCAGGAAAAGAGCTTCCTGACGGAACATACAATATCAATCTCGATTTCGAGGGCGGAAGCGGTAAGGCGAGCATTGCATCACCGGCTGAGGTGACTATAAGCGGTGGAGCCGCTACTGCAACAGTGCAGTGGAGCAGTCCAAACTATGACTATATGATAGTTGACGGACAGAAATACATGCCTGTAAATACAGACGGCAATTCTGTATTTGAAATTCCGGTTAAGCTTGATACACCTATGCAGGTTATCGGAGATACAGTTGCTATGAGCAAGCCGCACGAGGTTGAGTACACACTCACCTTCCATTCAGATTCTGCTACAGAGGTGCTTGGTGAGGATGGAGAATAATTAAGCTATGCATGGAAGAAAAAAGATAATTATATATATATTGATATCAATTATAGGACTGTTCTGGCTGTCAGGCTGTGACAGTCCTTCTTCCGATTCAGGGAATACCGAATCGAAGGCTGAGGCAGAGGCACAAAACGGTCTTATATATAAGAGCAGTATGAAGCTTTTATATGCAAAGAATTTTTCTGTTGACTATTATGAGGGTGGATACAAGATACTTACGACAAAGGACGGTACCCAAATACTTACCGTGCCAAAGGGCAGAAAGACTCCAAAGGATATTGACAAGGATATTATTGTATTGAAGGAGCCTGTAAGTGATTTGTATCTGGTCGCATCAGGGGTGATGGATATGTTTGACAAGCTTGATGCAGTGGACACTATTAAATTTTCGGGGCTTGACAGTGATGGCTGGTACATTGACAGTGCAAGAAAGGCTCTTGAAAGTGGCAGAATGCTATATGCCGGCAAATATTCAAAGCCCGATTATGAGCTTTTGGTGTCAGAAAACTGTTCACTTGCCATAGAAAATACTATGATTACCCATTCGCCGCAGGTGACTGAAAAGCTTAAAAGCTTTGATATCCCTTCAATAATCGAGTACTCAAGCTATGAGGAGGAGCCGCTCGGCAGAGTGGAGTGGGTGAAGTTTTTCGGAGCACTCACAGACCGGGATGAAAAGGCCGATGAGCTCTTTAATGAGCAGGTGGATATTGTAAATCGCATCGCAAAGACAGATGGTACCGATACGGATGATGCCACAAAAAGTGATACAGTTGCATTTTTCTATATCACATCCAATGGACAGGTTCAGGTGCGCAAAAGCACAGATTATGTGCCAAAGATGATTTCACTTGCCGGTGGAAAATATATTTTTGATGCATCAAATGACGACGATACAGGCAGGTCAACCATGAATATGCAGCTTGAGGATTTCTACAATGGAGCAATAGATGCTGACTATCTGATATATAACAGTGCGATAGACGGCGGTGTGAAGAATCTGAATGAGCTTTTGGACAAGTGCCCGGTGCTTGCCGATTTTAGGGCAGTCAAAGACGGCAATGTATTTTGCACCACGAACGATATGTATCAGCAGTCTATGTCAATCGGATATATGATTGATGATATGCATTCGATGATTACAGGTGCACCCGACAGCGGCATGAAATATCTGTTTAAGCTCAACAGGAAAATCAATAGCACAAAAAGATAAAAATCGGAGCTACAAAATGGAAAAAACCAGAAAAATAAGGTGTTTTACAACATTTATTATTCTTATAATCTTAATTATCATATTGCTTATCATGAATGTGTGCATAGGAACTGTACACATATCGTTTAAGGCTGCATTTGCGACACTTTATGACCACTCAGACAGGGTAGGACGTATTGTGTGGGATATCCGCATGCCAAGAGCTATCGCAGCGATGATACTGGGCGGGGCATTAGCGCTTGCAGGCTATCTTTTGCAGACTTTTTTCCATAATCCAATCGCGGGACCTTTTGTACTTGGCATATCATCGGGAGCTAAGATGATTGTGGCACTTGTTATGGTATTTTTACTTGGAAATGCCATACGTGTGAGCTCACTAGCCATGATTGCAGCAGCGTTTTTGGGAGCAATGCTTTCAATGGGCTTTGTGCTTATCATTTCAAGAAAGGTAAGCAGCATGTCAATGCTTGTGGTGAGCGGTGTCATGATTGGCTACATATGCTCTGCGGTGACTGAGTTTGTGGTGACATTTGCAGATGATTCCGACATAGTAAACCTGCATAACTGGTCAAGGGGAAGCTTTTCGGGCATGACATGGGACAGCGTCGGGGTGATGAGCATTGTGGTGGGAATCACATTTATCTTTGTTTTTCTCATGTCAAAGCCACTTATGGCATATCAGCTTGGAGAGTCATATGCCGTAAATCTGGGTGTAAACATAAAGCGCATCCGGGTGCTTCTGGTATTGCTTTCAAGCCTGCTTTCCGCATGTATAGTGGCGTTTGCGGGACCGATATCGTTTGTCGGAATAGCCGTGCCACACATAGTAAAAAGCATGCTAAAGAGCACAAAGCCCATATATATGATACCGGCCTGCTTCCTTGGGGGAGCGGTGTTCTGCCTGTTTTGTGATTTGCTTGCGAGGATGATGTTTGCGCCTACGGAGCTTAGTATCAGCACAGTTACGGCAGTATTTGGTGCACCGGTAGTGCTGTTTATCATGATAAGACGCAGCAAGGAGAAAAATGTCTGATGGAATATTATTTTACTGCACAAAAGCTGGCTGTTGGATATGATAACAGTCCGCTTATTGAAAATATTGATTTTTCCCTGAAAAGGGGAGAGATTCTCACATTAATCGGACCAAACGGTGCCGGTAAATCGACTATTTTAAAAAGTATTGCAAGACAGCTTTCGCTTGTGAGTGGTACGATATATCTTGATAAAAGTGATGTAGTGACGATGAATGGCAATGAATTTGCAAAGAAAATGGCTGTTGTGCTCACCGATAAGCTAAAGACGGAGCTTATGACCTGCTATGATGTGGTTGCGACCGGCAGATATCCATACACAGGCCGGTTCGGAGTACTTTCGGATGAGGACAAAAAGGCTGTGGATGAGGCGATGGAGCTGGTCAATGTATCACAGATAAAAGATAAGGATTTTACAAAGATAAGCGATGGACAAAGACAGCGGGTTATGCTGTCACGGGCTATATGTCAACAGCCGGAGATTATAGTGTTAGACGAGCCTACCTCATATCTTGATATAAAGTACAAGCTTGAGTTTTTATCAATACTCCAAAGGCTTAAAAGACAGAAGAATCTTACGGTTATCATGTCGCTCCATGAGCTTGATATGGCAAAGCGTGTGTCAGACCATATTTTGTGTATAGATGGCAGATATGTGGACAGATACGGAACTCCCGAGGAGGTATTTACTGACCAATATGTTTCAGGGCTTTTTGGAATTAAGGCAGGAAGCTTTGACGAAACAGGAGAGGATTTAGAGCTGGAAAAACCGGATGGAATGGCGAGGGTATTTGTTATAGCAGGAGGGGGCCTGGGCAGAAAAAGCTTTAGGAGCTTACAGAGAAAGGGTATCCCGTTTGCGACAGGAATCATCTATGAAAATGATCTGGATTATCCTGCGGCAAAGGCGCTTTCTGCTGAGATTGTCAGCGCAAGAAGCTTTGAGCCTGTAGACGATGTCCTTATTGAAAAGGCAAAGGAGCTTATTGATGCATGCGAGGGCGTTATATGTGACAGAACAGAGTTTGGCACATATGAGCAGTTTAACAGCAGACTTTATGAGTATGCAGTCTCTACAGGAAAAATTATAAAAATTCCTTTTCATGAGGAACAATTGGCACAGCTTTAGGGAAGTTACTGTTCACATTACAGTTTAATATTCATGATAAAGCAACAGACTACCACGTAAATTCAGACAGCAGGTATAGATATGGCAAAGGTAATTATGGTACAGGGTACAATGTCCAATTCAGGCAAGAGCTTTCTTGTCGCGGGCTTGTGCCGTATTTTCAGACAGGACGGATACAGGGTGGCACCGTTTAAATCACAGAACATGGCGCTCAACTCTTATATAACAGACGAAGGACTTGAGATGGGACGGGCACAGGTGATGCAGGCTGAGGCAGCAGGCATTAAGCCTATGGTGTGCATGAATCCTATTCTTTTAAAGCCCACAAATAACACAGGCTCACAGGTGATTGTAAACGGAAGGGTGCTTAAGAACATGCCGGCGAGAGAGTATTTCGCATACAAGAAAACTCTGATACCGGATATAAAAAAGGCATTTAAAAAGCTTGAGGAATATGCGGATATCATAGTGATTGAGGGCGCCGGAAGCCCGGCGGAGATAAATCTGAAGGAAAATGATATTGTAAACATGGGGCTTGCGCATATGGTGGATGCACCGGTGCTGCTCGTGGGTGATATCGACAGAGGTGGCGTTTTTGCGCAGCTGCTTGGCACACTTATGCTTTTAACCGATGAGGAAAAGAATCGTGTCTGCGGGCTTATTATCAATAAATTCCGTGGAGACAAGACGATCCTTGACCCGGGGATACAGATGCTTGAGGAGAGAGGCGGGGTGCCTGTCACCGGAGTGGTGCCATATATGGATGTACAGCTTGAGGATGAGGACAGCCTGACAGAGCGCTTTGACAAAAAGACAGATGGGCTTATTGATATAGCGGTCATCAGATATCCGAGAATATCAAATTTCACGGATTTCAATGTCTTTGAGCAGATGTCCGAGGTAACAGTGCGGTATGTGTCAACAGTAAATGAGCTGCGTCATCCGGATATAGTATTTTTGCCGGGAAGCAAGAATACGATGGGGGATCTTTTGTGGATGAGACAAAACGGACTCGAGGCCGCTGTCAAAAAGCTCTCATGTGATATACCTGTTTTTGGAATATGCGGAGGCTATCAGATGCTTGGGGCTTCAATAGCCGACCCCGACGGTGTCGAGGAGGGGGGATATATGCGTGGCATGGAGCTTCTTCCTATAGATACCGTTTTAAAAGACAGCAAGACACGGCTTCAGACAAGCGGTGAAATAGCACATGTAGATGGTGTATTAAAAAGGCTTTCAGGCTGTCACTTTCTGGGCTATGAGATACATATGGGTAAGAGCGCATATAGCGCAGCTTCAGATGAGCAGGGGGCTTGTGCTGACAGGAAAAATGAGTTAAATAATGTCATATCTGATGGCAGAAATGTGTATGGCTCGTATATCCACGGCATTTTTGATACTGCAGAGGCAGCCAGAGTGATAGTGGATTATATTGCCGATAAAAAGGGCATTGATGTGAATGACAGTGCTATTGTAAGCTATAAGAGCTTTAAGGAAAAACAGTATGACAGGCTTGCGGATACACTGAGGGAGTATCTGGATATGGATGCAGTGTATGGCATGCTTCGTGAGGCAAAATATGATTGAAAACAATATTATTTCTGACCATTTTACAGTTGAAGAATTGAAAAAATTAAAAATAACGCCACCTGATGCAAAAATGTACAAAAAAATCCGTTCAAACTGGGATTCGGTGGCAAAGCCGCTCGACGGCATGGGTGATTTTGAGCTTTTAACGGCTAAGATCGGCGCTGTTTTGGGAGATGAAAATATAGATATCTCAAAAAAGGCGGTCATAATGATGTGTGCGGATAATGGTGTGGTTGCTGAGGGTATCAGCCAGTCCGGACAGGAGGTGACACTTGCAGTTGCAAAATCCATGGCAAGGAAGGCTTCATCTGTCGGACGCATGGCAATGACTGCAGGGGCTGATACAATTCCTGTGGATATAGGAATAAACAGTGACGAGAGTGTTAAGGGGCTGCTTCAAAGAAAGGTGCGCATGGGCACGAGAAACTTTGCAAAAGAGCCTGCCATGACAAAGGCTGAGACACTTGAAGCGATTGCAGCAGGTATAGAAATAGTGCGTGGGTGTAAGGAAAACGGCTGCAGAATTATTGCAACCGGTGAGATGGGTATAGGAAACACCACCACCAGCGCGGCAATGGCAGCCGCCATGCTAAGGTGCGATGTGGCCACAGTGACAGGAAGAGGAGCAGGCCTAAACGACAGTGGGCTTGAGAGAAAAATCCGTGTAATTGAGAGCGCAATAGAAAAGTATGATTTATATAATAAGGACACCTTTGAGATACTTATGACAGTCGGAGGACTCGATATTGCAGGACTTGTCGGAGTGTGTATAGGCGGTGCATTATACCATATTCCTGTTGTGCTCGACGGAGTGATAAGCATGGTTTCAGCGTTGGCAGCAGAAAGGCTTCTTTCCGGAGTTACTGATTTTATCATTCCATCCCATGAGGGCAGGGAGCCTGCCGTGGCGCTTTTGTGTGAGGCACTTTCCGTAAGGCCGGTCATAAGAGCATCTCTTGCGCTTGGAGAGGGAACAGGTGCCGTGATGATGTTTGCGCTTTTGGATATGGCACTTAGCGTATACAAAGGACGGACAACCTTCGACGATATCTCGGTATCACAGTATGAGAGGTACGTATAGATGATTACACTTATAACAGGCGGCAGCGGCAAATCAGCATATGCAGAAAAGTATATTTGTCGCGTGTCAAATGAAAATGGATACAAAGAAAAATATTACATTGCCACCATGCAGGTATTTGATGATGAGGGGCAGCGGAAGATAGACAGGCACAGAAGACTTCGTGCCGGAAAAGGCTTTATTACCATCGAGCAGCCTCGTGATATTAAAAAGGCAGTTGGAAAGCTGCAATCTGAAAACTGTTTAAAAACCGGGCGGTCAGCACTGCTTGAGTGTATGTCAAACCTTGTGGCAAATGAGATGTTTCCACCTGTAGATGCTTCCGGTATGCAGGCTGCCGAAGCTGAAAAAGAGGCTTTGGATGCCCTTGAAAATATGAAGGATTATGAGACTGCTCAAATCAGCCATGTGAGTAAAAAGGTGTTAAAAGAGGTAAGTATCTTAAGTGAAAATGTTGCGGAGCTTGTAATTGTGACAAACAATGTATTTGAAGACGGAGTCAGCTATGATGAATCAACGATGAATTACATAAAGGCAATGGGAATTGTAAACAGAGGGCTTGCTGCGATAGCAGAGCGTGTCGTTGAGGTGGTTGCAGGCATTCCGGTGACGGTTAAGTGAAGCAGTGTGGAGGTTAAGTGTATTATGAAGTTAATAAGGTCGTGCATAGTATCTTTTTCCATGTATTCAAAGATACCTATGCCACAATTTAAATGGAATGATGATGACATGAAGTACATGCTGGTATTCTTTCCGTGGATAGGAGCTGTGATTGGACTGCTTCTTATGCTTTGGAGATATATATACTCTCATTTTGGAGTGGCGGATATCTGCTATGTATGCATAGGCGCACTCATTCCGATAGCGGTTACGGGAGGCTTTCACATAGATGGTTTTATGGATACAATGGATGCATTTCATTCATACAAACCGCGGGAGGAAAAGCTTGCAATACTTAAGGATTCACATATAGGAGCGTTTGCCGTTATAATGCTTGCAGCCTACGGATTATTATTCATGGGAGCTTTTTCTCAGATAATGAATGATAAAGCATTTATTGTTTTTTGTGCAGGCTTTTTCATCGCAAGATGCTTAAGCGGAATAGCTGTTGTGTCATTTAAATCGGCAAAAAGCGATGGGCTGTTATTTATGTTTGCAGACACTGCACACAGAACGATCGTCAGGGCAGCACTATACATACAGCTTGCACTGTGTATGGCTGTTTTATTTATTGTGTCACTGCCTTATGCGGTGGCCATGATCATTGCGGCAGCACTTAGCTTTTGGTATTATTATGTGAAAACAAAAAAGGAGCTTGGCGGCATCACAGGCGATACGGCAGGGTATTTTGTGTGTATATGTGAGTGCGCCATGGCAGTGGCTTTGGGTGGTGTCTCTTTTATTATTTAGTATATTTGTTTTGAATATAGGAATGGTACGGATAAGAATTTTGATAAAAGTTGTACTATGAATTTTAAACTTTGGAATTGGAGAAAATATGAAGCTTGTGATAGGCGGAGTGGCACAGGGAAAGCTTGATTATGTGCTCGAAAATATGATAGAAAAAACAGAAAAATATGATGTGTACGACTGCTTTTTTCTAAAAGATAATGCCTGCAATGATAAGGCATCAAACATGGAATGGCCATGGGATTTTGGCGTTGATGATGAGAGTATACTTATAATAGATAAATTCCATTATTTTATCAGGGCTGTGCTTGAGAAAAATCTTCCGCTGCAGGAATATATTTTGAAATTTATGCAATTTGCAGAGGAAAATAAGGATACAATAGTCATTGCTGATGAGATTGGAAACGGCATAGTGCCTCTTGATGCGTTTGAGAGAGAGTACAGGGAGCAGACAGGCAGAGCAGAGATACTGCTTGCAAAAAAAGCAGACGAGGTAGTTCGCGTAATATGTGGAATCGGTCAGAAAATAAAATAAACTGTATTTTTATAAGACACGGCTGCACTGTCTCAAACAGAGAGCACAGATATCTGGGCAGGACAGATGAGCTGCTCGATGAAGCCGGAGTTTTTGAAATAGAAAATGCGCTAAATAATGGTGTATACAAGGCTTTGGAGGAAAATAGCTTAAAGGAGCAGATAATTATTACCAGCCCAATGAGGCGCTGTAAACAGACGGCAGAGATTATTTTGCCGGTTTCACAGCACTATAAAATTCATATCGTAAAAGAGTTTGCAGAGATGGATTTCGGTGAATGGGAGCTAAAAAGCTATAAGGAACTTAGCACAGATATCCGTTTCAGGGACTCATATCAGGCGTGGATTGACAGTGGTGGAACACTTGCCTTTCCAAACGGAGAGAGCAGAAAAGAGTTTTGCAAAAGAAGTATATGTGGCTTTGAGAGGGCACTCACACAGGCATTAGAGCTTAAGAGGGCTATGCCTGATAAAGAGATACAAATAGTATTTTTTGTGCATGGAGGGACTATCATGGCGATAATGAGCCATTACTGTGATATGGATTACTATGATTACCAGGTAAAAAACGGCTGTGGCTACTCGTGTGAGGTGGCTGTTGAGGGCAATGAGATTGTGTTTAATGAAATAGCGCCCATATCGCTATGATTTATTTAAGAAGGACTAACATATGTGTTATCATATTTTTGCATTTATAGCAGGCTTTGTGCTTGATTTATTAATAGGAGATCCGCATTTTATACCGCATCCGGTCAGGCTTATCGGCTCACTCATTTCTTTTCTCGATAAGAGGCTTAATTGTGATGCCGGATATAATAGCTCTGAAAAAAAATTAAATTTAATAAAATATAAAAGAGGCATGCTTCTTGCTTTTACTGTAATTTTTGCAACTTTTGCAATATCGGTAATTATTATTGTGGCAGCATACAGTATAAATTTATATGCCGGGGTAATAGCAGAGGCTGTCATGACGTGGCAGATTCTTGCCACAAAGTGTCTTCGTGTGGAGAGCATGAGGGTGTACGATGCGCTAAGGACAGATGGAGTTGATGCAGGAAGAAGGGCTGTTTCCATGATTGTTGGCAGAGATACATCTGTGCTTGATGCAGCAGGCGTCACAAGGGCGGCAGTTGAGACGATAGCTGAAAATACATCTGACGGAGTGATTGCACCTATGCTTTACACTGCAATCGGAGGACCGGTGCTTGGCTTTGTATACAAGGCTGTGAATACGATGGATTCGATGCTTGGCTACAAAAATGATAAATATATGTATTTTGGCAGATTTGCGGCAAGGCTTGATGATGTGGTCAATTTCATACCGGCAAGAATCAGTGCATATCTGATGATTGCTGCGGCATTTATCGGTGGCAGGCATTTTGATGGCAAAAATGCATACCGCATCTTTAAAAGAGATCGTTTCAATCATGCAAGCCCAAATTCAGCCCAGACAGAGTCAGTATGTGCGGGAGCTTTAAGGGTGCAGCTGGCGGGTGATGCAGTGTATTTTGGGAAGCTTGTGAAGAAAAAATACATAGGAGACGGTCTGCGTGAGATAGAGTATGAGGATATAAAGCGTGCAAACAGGCTGATGTATATTACTGCGTTTTTGTGTGAGCTTTTATCTGTGGCGGTTATGAGTCTTGTTTTAATATTGCTTTGAATATGGAAGAATTGATGTAAGAATTGATGGAGGACTTGAATGAAAAGCATCCATGGCGGTGACATATACAACAATAAAGTAAATATGGATTTTTCGGTAAATATCAATCCTCTTGGCATACCGCATTCTGTTAAAGAGGCTATGAGTGATGCACTTTCGTATGCAGACAGATATCCCGACATGGCATGCAGTGGCCTTAAAAAAGCGATATCAGAGTATTTCACACAGCAAGGCTGCAGCATACAAAGCGAGGATGTAATTCCCGGAAACGGAGCTTCAGAGCTTTTTATGGCGATAGCTCA
>ERZ779656.1296-NODE-1296-length-13868-cov-15.740389_pt1 | contig 13868 bp, 18 predicted proteins | sample MGYA00511102_ERZ779656 | MGnify/ENA primary metagenome ERZ779656 (study PRJEB29588, sample SAMEA2143980) | human gut metagenome | biome: human gut; feature: human-associated habitat; material: faeces | place: Denmark | collected 2008/2010 ... | reverse complement strand
AGGCCTTGACACGTTCGTGCTGATGTCTCGTCACGTTCGTGTCGCGACCTTGACAGCAACGTGTCGAGGTATTTTTGTATAAGCGTTTCGAAAGAAGTATAATTACAATATAACTAAAACGATTATGGCTATAAAATTTGACCTGTTTGAGAATCCGGTAAAGGAGGGAGTTTCCGTACCGAAGTTGCATGCAAAAGTGATTACCAAAGATGTGGTGACCACCCGTGAAATTCGTGAAGCGATACGCAAGAAATGTACCGCCTCTCCAGCCGATGTGGCAGCTGTCATCACGGCCCTGAACGATGAGCTTTATGAGAACCTGAGCAACGGATATGCAGTGCATTTGGAAGGAATCGGCTATTTCAGTCTGAGTCTGAAGTGTGCGCCAGACATTAATCCGAAGTATATTAAGGATGACGATGTACAGGTGAGAAGCATCAAGTTCACTCCCGACAAGGATTTGATTGACCGCTTTCAGAGTGTATATCTGGAGCGCAAAGTGGACGAGGCGCATCATTCTGCCAAACTGGACGAGGAAGAGGTTAAACAGAAATTAGCGGAGTATTTCAAGACGCATTCTTTCCTGCAACGCCGTGATTTTGAACGGCTCACTGGGTTTAATTCGTCGAAGTCTACGCGGGTGATTCGGGAGCTGGTGAAGGATGGGGTGTTGAAGAATGCGGGGACGAAGTATCAGCCGGTGTATGTGGTGGGGGATTAAATCATTATAATTAATAATAAGTTATGGGAAGAACAGAAACTCTTTTAGAAAAAATACAGCCCGATTTTTATCAATTTATGGTTGATACAGGAGGTTTAGGAGAACCCACCATGAGAAACTATATTTCATGGTTGAGATTTCTTTCATCTTTTTATCGGATAGATACAACTCTTGATTGATGAATATAGCATAGATGATATATTGAGAAAAGAAGAAGAGGCAAGACATGCAAGAGATAAATATGCAAGAAAAGAAGATATTTCTAACTTTAAATCTGCCTTGCATAAATTCCTTGATTTTCTTGGTACTGGTTATGCCAAGAACGTGTGTCAGGAGAATATGGATGAAATCAATGATACTGACATATTGACTTCTACGGAAAAAGAAATAGTGATTAAGGCCCGGTTAGTTCAAGGGGCTTTTCGTGAGAAATTAATACGTTATTGGAGAGGGTGTGCAATCAGTCGTTGTCCACAGGTTGATTTGCTAATAGCTTCACATATCAAACCTTGGAGTTTATCTACAGACGAAGAAAAAGTGGATGTCTTTAATGGCTTGCTACTGCTTCCTCATTACGATAAATTGTTTGATTCAGGGTATATGACTTTCACTCCAGAAGGTAAAGTCGTGTATTCAGAACTTCTTTCGGATGATGTTCGTCGTATATTGAATCTGACCAATGATTTATCTCTTTGTCACCTGGAGGAGGGGCATAAGCAATATTTACAATATCATAATGAATATTGTTTTAAGAAAAATAGAGGCAGATAAAGTTGGGAGAATAATTTTTTTCATTCGTTTTTTACGTCATTTTTCATCGGTTTAAACGTGATAATTTGGATATTCTGGAAATTAGGGCATCATAACTAATTTTCTGGAATCTGTTATTAGGAGTCCAATAGGACTTGCGCAATCGTTATCTTCATATAACTCCTCCCGCTGAATGGAAGAACCAACCTAACTTGGTAGAAACCTTGAAAACAGGACAAGTACAGGACAAGTTACCTATTAGATAATTCGGAGCGCCGGATAAAATTTTTTCTTCATATCCCCCTATATGGCATATCTCCAGGTGTATATTTGCCATACATTATGAAAATCATTAAAAGAAAAAATGTATGGAAAAGAATTTAGATAAGCTATTCGATTACAGAGCGCTGATTCCGGGAAGTGGACGTTTTGCATCTATAGTGGGCATTGGCGGGGGAGCAGGTCGTGTGGTAGACCAGATGCGGAAATGCTGTCTGCCTGATGTGCAACTGTATGCGTTTGGCATGAATCGGAAGGAAATGGATGAGTTGTCCTTGTGCGGCAAATACCTGATTGGACAGGAAGGACTGGGTAGCGGTAAGGAGCGTTTTCTTGCGGAGTATGAATGCAGTAAGTCTTTCCCAGCAATAGAGAGTGTATTAAGGGGCAGACTTGTGGCGGTGTTTGTGGTATGCCTTGGTGGAGGAACAGGAGAGGGGTGCATCAGGTCTTTCCTGCAGAAGGCCAGAGAGGTGGGAAACAAGGCAATCATTCTGGTGGCAACGATTCCCCATTCGTCGGAGGGAGCGGAAAAGCGGAAGAATGCTTTAGGTTTGCTGAAGGTGTTAGAACCGATGGTAGACGCTCTTTATACAGTGGATTATGATGACTCCCGGTATGCCACGCTTACGGAAGTGTATCAGGAAGCGGACCGGAAGATAATCGAGTTTACGGATTCGCTTTTGGGGATGGTGCTGCGTCGTTGCATGATTACCTTCGACTTTAATGATTTCAGGACTTTTCTGCGGTTTCCGACTCCTTCTAAACACGTCGACTTTTTTATGCTTGCCGGTAGTCTGGATTTCCTGAGGAAGGAAGTGAAGGGCTGGTGGAAGAAGCTGCCGGCGAAGTATTCGTCTGCAGATGAGGTGGCGATGGCTGTGTTCTCAATAGAAAATGCGGACTGGTCGGACGATAAGAAAACGACGGAGGCGATGGATGTGGTGCACGAATGTTTTTTACAGCTGCCGCCCGACGCGGAGGTTAGATGGGGGATATACCCGGATGAGACGCTTCCACCGCACCAGTTCAGGTTGCGGGTTTTCACCAAATGCAAGAGATAATATGGCTTAATGTATAATTGCAGAAAAAGAGGAAAGACAATGAAATCAACCACTAAAAAGAATTTAATTTGTATCTTGATGATAATCTTAGCGGCTGTATGGGTCATTCATTTTGTGGTCTGTATGTGTGTGGGAACGCCGTCGGAACGGTGGCTGCGGATTTGGTGAGCATAACGTGATATTTTATCTTATGCGGAGATTTTTCCACCGGGGACGGCAAGGCCCCGGTGGTTTATTTTATAAGGTTGGTACAGACATAGCACTATTCTTCTGCTTCTTGAGGTTGTTGCAGGATGGTTTTTCCGTTGTGCTGTACTTTCAACATGTACTTGTAAGTATCGGGAACAACGAGATAGCGGTAGCTTCCTTCGGAAAATATGAACGACCCGTCTTTCTCGATAAATTTACCGGTCAGTACCAGGTCGGGTTTGTCTGACATCTGTTTTCCTTTTTCCCAGGAAGCATATCGCATGGTTTCTCCGCCCAGGTTGTCAATGCGTATCATGTAATCTTTCGTTCTAAAGAACAACGCTAACCGTTCGTAGTTGTGCAGTTGGGGATGCAGCCAGAAAGGAGCACCGGTTTTCTGATAGACGAAGTCTGTGCCATTGAAATGGTAGATGTCATATCGGTCAATGAGACTGTTGATGCTATCTGTGGTGGCTACGTACAGGTTTTGTGTCTTTTCGTCGTACTGGAAGAGCCAGTTCCATCCTTCACCCAGATTGGAAAGAAAGTACCAGTCGCCTACGGTATGTTCAAGGCGGAGGTTGTCTGCGCGTTTGCCCTGACGTACGAACCGGGGGGCAGCGACAAGTGTACCGTCCTCTATTTGCATGGCAACCAGGGAGCGCAAAGAATAGTCGCCTGATATTCTGAAGTAGCTATAGGCTATGTAGAGCATACTTCCGTCTGTACAAGGGCGGGTATAGATGGTATCGATTAAACTGCAATAGTCTATTTCTGATTCTGTGCTATCTTGGGGGTGGAGCTGCATATCAAGCGAATGGTGGGCAGACTTTACTTCATCTCCGATTTTGTACTGGACGAGGTTGTCCCAGCGAATCATGGTTCCGCCCAGACCGGTGTTCCATGAATAAATGCGCAGGAGGTTGTCGTCTGAGGTGGCAATGGTGACATAATTTTTTTCGATGCTTCGGGTGAAAGGATAAGAGAGGGTGGCGGTGTCGGTAAGTACCCAGTTGATCAGCCCTTCACGTGAGGTGCCATAATAGTCTTCTATGGTGTCGCCTTCTGATTCACTGATTTCAGGTTTGGCTTCCTTGAGCATTTTCAGCTCTTTCTTTTCCATTTCTTTTATCTTTTTTGTCTGAGCGGCTGCAGAGGGTTTGCATGCAGAGAGTGCTGCAAAGGAAAACAGCGACAGATACAGTAATGAATAAGCTTTCATGTTTTTAGGAATTTGGATGTGTGTATTTCGGGATAAAGATACTACTTTTTCAGTTGATTCCATACGGTTTCTACCCACTGGCGGATATTCTCCCGGGCGACTTCCGGACGGACGGCTTCTTCAAGGGGCATACCGTCGGGAGTAAGGCTGTCCACCCGACTGAACCCGGCATTCTGCAAGGACTCGGTATCGCTGGCTTTTCCGGCTACCAGCCAGACGGGAACATGCTGTGCCTGTGCCCGCCGTATCACCCGCTCGGGAAGCTTGCCCATGAGTGTCTGACGGTCGGCATGTCCTTCACCGGTAATGACGAGGTCGGTCTGTGTCAGGAGGGTGTCGAAATTGCAGAGGTCGAGCAGGAGGTCGGCACCCGATTGGGTAGTGGCCTGAAGGTATTGCAGGAAGGCGTATCCCAGTCCGCCGGCAGCTCCGGCACCAGGTTGGAAGGATGCGTCTCTGCCCATGCGTCGGGCGGATTCTTCGGCAAACTGACGGGCGCGGCGGTCCAGTTCTTCCACCATCTCGGGAGTGGCTCCCTTCTGTGGGGAAAAGATGTGAGCAGCACCTTCGGGTCCGTAGAGCGGATTGCGTACATCGCTGGCCAGTATGAAGTGACAGTCGGACAGGGAACCGTTCAACACGTCTTCTATCGTGCCGCCGGGAGCCAGGGACTCAGTGAGGCCCTGAAGCATGCCTTTTCCGGCATCGCTCGTACCGCTTCCGCCCAGTCCGATGAGGAAGCGCCGGCATCCGTGCCGTATGGCGTGTGCCACGAGTTCGCCTACGCCGTAGGTGGTGGCCAACAGCGGATTGCGTTCCTCGGCAGACAGGTATGTCAGTCCGCAGGCTTGTGCAGTTTCAATGACGGCGGTTCCGTCGGGAGCAATGCCGTAGCAGGCGGTGATGGGGCGCATCAGCGGGTCGTGTACTTTCGCTTGGAGAAGTTGCCCGTGGAGGGCGGTGATAAAGGCCGGAAGCATCCCTTCGCCTCCGTCGGACATGGGGAGGGAACGGACTTCTGCCCCGCGGGCGGTGAGGGCCTGTGAGAAGGCGGCTTCCACTTCTTCGGAAGAAAGGCAGCCTTTAAAGGAATCGATGGCGAGCAGGATTTGCATGAGTGTGGTGTTATAATATTTCTCTGGCTATCCACGCGCAGGCTTCAGCATCGGCCAGTGCGTGGTGATGATTTTCCAGGCGGTATCCGCAGGCAGCGGCCACGGTGTGTAACTGGTGGTTGGGGAGCTCCGGAAATACTCTGCGTGCCACGCACATGGTGTCATAAAACTCATAGTCGGGATAGTCCATCTGATAGACGCGGAAGACGGCTTTCAGGCAGCTCTCATCGAAAGGACGGTTGTGTGCCACGAGCGGCAGTCCCTCTATCAACGGCTCAATCTGTGCCCATACGGCGGGGAAAACTGGTGCGTCTTCGGTATCTTCACGGGTGAGTCCGTGTACCTGTGAGCACCAGTATGTGTAATAATTCGGTTCCGGATTGATGAGGGAATAAAAGGTATCGGCTATCTCGCCGTTGCGCACCACGACCACGCCCACCGAGCATACGGATGAGCGCTGGTTGTTGGCGGTCTCAAAATCTATTGCGGCAAAGTCTCTCATGTCTTTACTTGCTCTATATGCGTTATCGCTTGGTCACGGTAATCATGAACGTGACGGCTACCATGGCAATGGAAATGCCGACAATGATGTTGGTGGTCAGCGGTTCGCCAAACATCAGTGTGCCGACAATGATGGCGGTGATGGGTTCGAATACGCCGAGTACAGAAGCCTTGGTGGCCCCGATGTTACGGGAGGCAATGGCGAGGGTGGCTGTAGAAACGATGGTTGGCAGCAGGGCAAGTCCCACAAGGTTAAGCCAGTCTGCTCCGGTAGTGATTCCGGCCGTAATTGCAGTGTCGGAACTGAGGATTTTTCCGATAAAGACAATGGCTCCTACCATGAGTGCATAGAAGGTGAGGAGGGAGTTGGATATGCCGGCAATGGCCTTGCTGCGGTTGATGATGACGATGAAGAGTGCATACACCAGTGCCGAGGCGATGGAGAGCAGCACACCAATGGGGTTAATGGTTTGTGAACCGTCACTTTGTGTCATGATGAGCACACCTCCGAAGGTGGCGGCAATGGCAAGCCATACCGGCCATGAGGGAACGACTTTCAGGAACACCATGATAATGGCCACGAGGACGGGGTAAAGGAATACCAGCGTAGTAGCCAGTCCGGAAGCGATGTATTCGTATGCATCGAAAAGAAAGATACTGCTGGAGGTGTAAAGCAGTCCGAGGACGAACAATACGCCGATTTGCTTTCCTGAAACCCGGAAACTCTGTTTGCGGAGCAACAGGAACAGGCCTAAGAGCAACACCGCGAAAGCGTAGCGGAAGAAAAGTATGGACTCTGTGGCGGCACCGTTCTTCATCAGCGGCATCGCAAATAAGGGATTTAATCCGTAAGTAATCCCGGTGATAATTCCTGCCGGATAGCCGATAATGGCATTTTTGCTTAGTTTTTTCATGTGCGGGTAGATGTAATTGTGTAATCGGGGTGCAAAATTAATTATTAAATGACAAACCTGCGCTTGTGGCGGAGGAGATTCTTCTCGTGTGCCTACTTTCTGTAAATATATCTTGCCAGTCCGTAGATGTATCTCCGGAATCCCGGACGGTACTTAAGTAGACGGTCGAACCATTTCAGGTGGTGGCTGGCAATACGTACGGCCCATCCTACATAATACATGGCAAACAGCGTACCTACTCCGATGATGTGCCATTGCCATTTTCCGAAGAATATGTAGCAGAAGACGATACCGAGAAGCACAAGTGAAACGTCTACCACAATCTTGACCTTCGGAAATTCTATGCCCGTCACCTTGCTGATGGCGACGGGAAAGCCTTCTCCAGGCATGGTCACGCTGCCGCATCTCACCTCCAGTGCAATGCCTGCTGCCAGGATGGTGCATCCGGCCAGTTGGGCCACGGCTTTCTTCCATATAGCTTCGGGTTGCAGCCATGAAAGAAGGTAGAGGTTCAGGTCGATTAACATGCCGAATACAAAACCCACGAGCAACTGGAACAGTTGGACCGGGTCAAACTGCCGGCGGAGTACTCCCACTTGCCCTACTACCAGCAGGGCATTCATGATGAAGGTGTATTGCCCGATGGTCAGTGACGGTGTCAGTCCGCCGGTTCCCGCATCATGAAATACATAGGGCAATACACTGATGACGCTTGCTCCCAACATGCTCTTTACGCAGGCGGCAATGCCCAGTGTCATGATGTACAAGGCAACGAAGAGCAGTAAGTGTTGCCAGGCAAAAGATATGATTTTTTCTTTTCTCGTCATTTTTTTTGTGCGATGTTGTTTTTCGTGCGGATTATTATCTCAGAAACGGGTCAATCGTACTGAGCAGCTCGGCCTTCTGCATCACGCCGCTGGTTCTCCAGAGCACTTCTCCGTTGCGGAACAGCATGAGGGTGGGGACGGACTGAATCTGGTACTTCTGAGACAATACGCTGTGTGTGTCCACATCAATCTTGATGATACGGATGCGGTCGCCCAGCACGTCTTTCACCTGTTTCAGAATCGGGTGCATCATTTTACAAGGTTGACACCAGGTGGCGAAGAAGTCCACCAATACAAGCTGATTGCCTGTTACTACGTCATAAAAAGTTTCCATTGCTTTCGTTTTTAAGTGGTTCTATATAAACAAGGCTACCTCCCGAAAGAAATAGCCCGGTGTGTGTTCAATGCGTTTAAAATGCGGTGCAAATGTACGAAAAGCCGATTAATGATGAACATGAAATAGTAAAGAAAAATCTGTATCTTTGCACGACTTTTTTTAAGGTAAGAAGAAACAATGGATGCAATCGTTACACAGATGATTATCCTGTTTATTCTGGTAATCATCGGCTATTATCTGAGTAAGAAGAAAATGATGGATGCGGATTTCGACCGCAAACTTTCGGGACTGGTTATCAACGTGACGTGTCCCAGTCTGATACTTTCGTCGGTGATGGGCGACACGCTTCCCGACAAGAAGCTGATTTTGCCTTTGCTTGTGGTGGGTTTTGCTACTTACGTGGTGCTTATCGGGTTAGCTTTTCTGCTTCCGCGCTATTTGCCCGTCAAACTGTCCGACCGCGGTATTTACAGTTTCATGCTGGCATTCGGCAATGTGGGTTTCATCGGCTATCCTATCGTGGCTTCCATTTTCGGAGCCAGTGCGGTGTTCTATGCCAGCATTCTTAATTTCCCCAGCACGTTGCTGATTTTTGTATTCGGTACCCTGTTTATTTCAGGCGGTCAGGGAAAGATGCATTTTGACTGGCGTACTCTCTACTGTCCGGCCATGATTGCGTCGTACCTCTCCATTCTGATTGTCGTGACCGGATGGGTACCTCCCCGTGTCATCAGTACCCCGTTTGTCCTGTTGGGAAATGTCACCGTGCCTGCTGCGCTGCTTATCATCGGCTCCTCCATTGCCCGTGTACCCATTCGCCGGATGTTTGGCAATACGGCCATCTACCTGATGTCGGCCTTGCGTCTGATGCTGGTTCCACTCCTTATCCTGTATCTCTCACGCCTTTGCCGGGTGGACGAAACCATTGCCAATATCAATGTCGTGTTGGCGGCCATGCCCGTAGCTTCGTACGGCACCCTGTTCTGCATCCAGTATCAGAAAGGGGAGGTCATCATGGCAGAAGGAACCTTCCTCACGACCTTACTTTCCGTGCTGAGCATTCCGTTGTTGACGATGTTCCTGTAGACTTATTTCAGCAGGGCTGCATACGTCTTTTCAGACTCATGCGGCAGTATCTTCCGGAACTGGGTGAGCATCCGTTCGCGTGATTCCTGCGGACTGCAGTCGGGATGGCAGGCCTCCCGTCCAAAGAGACGTTCGGGCGTGGTGAGTAGTGACCAGCCCCAGCCATACTCCCGTCCGTGGCGGTCGAGGGGGTAGATAAAATCCTCCGTTACAATGTAGCCGCCCATTTCCAGTCGGGTGAGATAGGCATCGAAGCGGCTCCGCATCTTTGGTCCGGTAAATCCGCATGCCGCACGCAGTTCCCGTGTAATCAGGCTGCTTTCGCATCTTAGTACGTCGAGGATGGTTTCTTCAATGCTTCCCGCCTCCGGATAAGGAAACAGACTCCGCCGGTAATTGCAGAAGTCGGGCCACCACTTGCGACTGATGAATGCGGCTTTGTCCTTGAAGAACTTGCCGTATGCGCAACCGCTTTCTTGCAGGATGGCACCTTTCCATTCCCAAAGCGGCCATTCCCATCCGCCGTCGGGCAAACGGGTGTACTGGCAGTCTTCGTCCGTGACTTCTTCGGCCGACCATCCGGCGATGCCCATGCTTAGCAAGGGAAGAAAGCCCGTTTCATTAATATACTCAATAAGTTCGGGGCAGGAGTGTAGGAGTTCTTGTTTCATGGTTGCAATGATTTTTCCTTGTAAGATAATGAACAAAACTGATATATTTGCGTATTATTGTATGAAGCAAAACAGAATCTATGACACCTCCTCCAATTGAACAATCCACCCAGGAAACTCGCAGGGCGTATGTGATTGAAGCCTGGAAGTGCCTGCACGATTGCGAGTCGTGCGGCAAGTGCCGCATCTTGAAAGGTAAGGATGCGGAAACTTTGTATGCCGACTACATTGAAGGCAAGCGTAGCTACATGGACGTGACACTCGAGCTCCGGAACAAGAGTTATTAAAATTCCCCGGAGGTGGTAATATCGCATGAATCACTTTGTCCGGCGCAGTTTTTTTTCTGAAATATTATCAGCAGTGAAACCCCATCTCGTAAGCTTCATTCAGTTTGCTGTGTCCGCTGATGGCGCGTGGGTCAGCTACTCCACCGCAGAAAAGCGTACCGGCCAGGCGGCTCTTCGGAAAGCAGTCAATCCAGCCCGTGAGACCCGCTTCGGCACGTTGAGGAACCTCCGGCTCTTCTTCGGCTGCCACGGTCAGCATATAGACGTCGCGGAACTGGTAATCCAGGGTATACAATGCATTCATACGGTCGATGAGCACCTTCATCTGTCCGCTCATCTCGAAATAATAAACCGGAGTAGCCCATACGATGACATCTGCGTGCAACACTTTCTGCATGATGGCATCTACATCGTCCTGAATCACACACTTGCCCAGTTTCTGGCAAGCCAGGCATCCACGGCAGAAACGTATATCTTTTCCGATGAGTGAGATTTTTTCTACTTCGTGGCCTGCCTGGAGGGCACCTTCCATGAATTTGTCGGCCAGCATGTCACTGTTGGAACCAGCACGCAGACTGGTTGAAATCACAATTACTTTTTTCATGTTATCTTGTTTTTGGTTGTTTTTTTTCCTATTGGTTTGTTTTAAACTCGATAGCAAATTTATAGCTTTTTTGCCGAGTATTACAGGTTTATGGAAAATTCTCATACAAGAAGTGGGGTATTCTAGTCAAGGCATTGCAGCTTTTCCGCATGAAAGGTGTGTAGACAGAAGCAAAACCATATCACTGAATGTCTGAGATATTGAGGACTTTTCGAATCTTCGCAAACAAACAAAACAATCAATGAAGTATGAGAAAAAGAATGATTAATTTTTCGGCAGCCTTGTTGGGAGTTGCCACGATGGCTTCCAGCCTGTGCTCGTGCAGCAGCCAGCAGAAGGAATCGCCGATGAAAGCAAAGGTAGAGGAGTATGCATCTGTTGAACTGAAGTCTGACCTTGTGAACAACCTGAGCGACAAGGAAAAAGAGTTGGTGAGAATATTCTTCCAGGTGGGGAAAATTACCGACGACCTTTTCTGGAAGCAGACATTCGGTGATAAAAGCCTGCTCGATACCATTACCGACAGCTATGCGAAAGAGTTTGCGATGATTCACTATGGGGCATGGGACCGTCTGGACAATAACAAGCCTTTCCTGGCTGGTTATGGTGAGAAACCGGATGTATGCAACTATTACCCGCTGGATATTACCGAAGCGGAGTTTAATGCCTTTGAGGATGAAAACAAGGACTCATGGTACACGGTTATCCGCCGCAACGAAGACGGTTCTCTGAAGAGCGTATGGTATCATGAAGCCTATGCTCCGGAAATAGAACGCATCTGTGCTTTGCTGGAGAAAGCGGTAGCACTGGCAGAAGACCCGGGCCTGAAAACCTACCTTGAAAAGCGTATCGAAGCATTCAAGACAGATGATTATCTGGCCAGCGACCTGGCATGGATGGACATGAAGGACAGCAAGATTGACTTCGTGACAGGGCCTATTGAAACTTACGATGATAAGTTCCGCGAAACCAAGGCTTCGTACGAGTCGTTTATCCTGCTGAAGGATGAAGCCCGCAGCAAGGACCTGGCCAAGTTCGTAGCCATGCTTCCGGCTCTTCAGAAAGAGTTGCCTTGTCCGCCGGAATATAAAACCTTTGTGCCGGGTACGTCGTCCGACCTGAATGTGTATGATGCAGTGTACTATGCCGGCGACTGCAACGCGGGAAGTAAAACTATTGCCATTAACCTGCCGAACGACGAGCGGGTACATGCGCTGAAAGGTACACGCCGTCTGCAATTGCGTAATTCCATGAAGGCTAAGTTCGACAAGATTCTGTTGCCTATCGGACAACTTGTCGTTACGCCCGAACAGCAGAAATACCTTAACTTTGATGCGTTTTTCTGGAACGTGACTTTCCATGAAGTGGCACACGGACTGGGTGTGAAGCAGACCATCCGTACCAATGAAAGCGTAGATGCAGTGATGGGCACAGAGAAGACTTCCTGGGAAGAAGCCAAGGCAGACATCCTGGGTCTGTTCATGGTGACCAAGCTGATCGAAATGGGCGAAATCACGAACATTACAGCCGAAGATGCGATGGCTACTTATATTGCAGGCATTCTGCGTTCAGTCCGTTTTGGAGCAGCTTCTTCACACGGAAAAGCCAATATGATGTGCTTCAACTACATGGAGAAAGCAGGGGCATTTTCACGCGATGACAAAGGTCAGTATGTGATTGATTTTGCAAAGGCCAAGGAAGCCATGAACGGCTGGGCTGCGTTGATTCTTCAGACACAGGGCGACGGCAACGTGGAATTTGCGAAGAAATACAGAGAAGAGAACGGTGGAATCACTCCGGCACTTCAGGCCGACCTTGACCGGATTAACGGAGCAGGCATTCCTCGTGACATTACCTTTGTACAGGGAGAAGAAGTGCTGTTAGGAAAAGCGCAGTAACATCAGTTACTGAAACATAATAAGCCTGAGGTTCAGATGCGTCTTTGAACCGCAGGCTTTTTTTATGCTGTCATTCTAATGCCGCATGTGCAGGCATTGATTCTTTATTTTTTATCTGCCTGTCTTCTGAAAATCTGTGCCGCAATGCTGCCCGAAAAGTTGTGCCATACCGAGAACATGGCTCCGGGTACGGCCGCCATGGGAAACAGGGCAAAATGGGTGGCGGCCAGTGAAGTGGCCAGACCTGAATTCTGCATGCCCACCTCGATGGCAATGGCCGACCGTTTGGACGGCTCACTTCCGGTCATGGCAGAAAGGCCATAGCCCAAGGCCAGTCCGAGTACGTTGTGCAGAATCACCGCTACGGCCACTATCAGGCTGCATGCAAGGATGCTGGCTGCGTTGTGTGCTACGATAATGCCGATGATGAACGCAATAGATAAGGTGGAAATCATCGGTAGCAGCGGTACTATCCGTCGGGTGGTGCGTTGGAAGTAATGATTGGCAGCTACTCCCAGTACGATGGGCACTATCACTACCTGTACGATACTTAAAAACATGCCTGCCACGTCTACTTTCACAGATTCTCCGGCAAGCAGCCATACGAGGGCAGGCGTTACGATGGGAGCCAGCAGTGTAGAGACTCCGGTCATGGCCACGCTCAGGGCTACATCGCCTTTAGCCAGGTAGCAGATAACGTTGCTGGCCGTACCTCCCGGACAACATCCCACGAGGATTACTCCTAAGGCGAGTTCTTCTGGCAGCGACAATAACTTGCAGAGCAACCACGCCAGCGAGGGCATGATAAGAAACTGTGCCAGTTCGCCGATGAGGATATCTTTCGGGTGCTGCAAGACCGGCCGAAAGTCGGACGGACGAAGTGTCAGTCCCATGCCGAACATCACCACGCCCAGCATCGGTGTGATAGCCGATGTATCTATCCAGACGAACGAGGAGGGAAGAAAGAGAGCCACGGCTGTCACCAACACCACCACAAGGGTGATGTGGGCTGCAATCCATGCTGAAATTTGGATGAGTTTATTTTTCATTGTCATTTTTTTCAAAATTGTCTGCAAAGCTACAAAATTTCGTGCGAATCTTGGCGGGAATATGGGCAAACTACTCTTTCTGGTTTGTGGAATGTGATTCAGCTTCTGCTGTATATGCAAGGCCAGCTCTGTCTACCTTTTTCCAAAATCTGTAACATGGGTATATAGTCCGAGGATTTGTATACCATTCGGCATTCTGCCCTTTTCTATTTTTGTATCGGTTAATTGCATAATATTCTTAACCATCTTAAAAATACATACTTAAATATTTTATAATCAATATGTTATAAGAAAGGTGGTTTTAATGAAGAAACAAATAAGGAACAAAAATAGGAATTAAAGTGATTTCTCATT
>ERZ779656.1284-NODE-1284-length-13972-cov-6.211684_pt1 | contig 13972 bp, 10 predicted proteins | sample MGYA00511102_ERZ779656 | MGnify/ENA primary metagenome ERZ779656 (study PRJEB29588, sample SAMEA2143980) | human gut metagenome | biome: human gut; feature: human-associated habitat; material: faeces | place: Denmark | collected 2008/2010 ... | reverse complement strand
CGTCGGGCTCATAACCCGAAGGTCGGAGGTTCGAGTCCTCCTCCCGCTACCAAAGAGGTTAAACAGCAATGTTTAACCTCTTTTTTCATATCCCACAAACAAGCAAATCCCTAATAATCAGCAGATAATAAAACCCACTATATTTAAAATATTTTAATATTAGGGCATAGAATCGGGATATTCAGGGGGTTCGTTGGAATACAAGTCTCATTTAAGGAAAAATTGTATTCCAGACTTGTAAAAGAAGGTATTTCAACAAGTTACAAAACAGTCTGTAAACTATGATCGAAATACTGCGAATCACTTACTATCTCTACGAATTTAAAAAGAATCGAAGGGGTACAGCCCCGATCTACTGTAAATTAACAACAGACGGCACGGAACGTCAGCAGTTCTCAACAGGTCTTTATGTCGTCCCCGGATTGTGGGATAAAGAGGCTCAATGCGTTCGGGGCACATCAGAAGATGCCGTACTGATAAATCGTCGTCTGCAAGACATCACAATTGAACTTAAAGGAATTGAGCGCAGATTATATGAAGCAGACGGCAACGTATCGCTTGGAGAGATCTATGCCCTTTATAAACAAAAAACAGTAGAAAATCATACGTTGTGCGGGATTTTCCGGGAACGTCTGGACAAAATGTCACAACTCATAGGCAAAGAATATTCACCTGCGACATGGCAGAAATTCCGAGAAGTATTTGCCCATGTTGAACGATATATACAGACTACATATGGCTTACAAGATATTCCGATTCGAAATGTGGACTACCGGTTCATAAAGCAGTTTGAAGAAGCACTCATGGAACGAGGGCTGAAAGCCATCACCATCAACAAGATCATGCAAAGAGTGCGTCAGATGGTCAATTATGCGTTCCGCTGCAATTATATCCAGCAAGACCCGTTCGTCGAATACAAGCCTCTAAAAGAGCGAAAAAGACTGGTCTTTCTCACCCAGGAAGAGCTCCACAAGTTGGAAGATTTTCATTTCGTACAGATGCGACTGGAAACAGTCAAAAACATTTATCTTTTCTCGGTCTATACGGGATTAGCCTACCATGAAGCACAGGCTCTGCAACCAAAACATATCACAAAAGGATTTGACGGCAGGAATTGGATAGCACTGGTTCGTCAGAAAACAGATCGTGAAATTTCAATTCCTTTGCTCCCACAAGCGGAACAATTGATCGTTTGGTTCCGGGAACATTGCCAAGTAGGCAATTATGTTCAACCCCGAATCTCCAATCAAAAGATTAACTCTTACTTGCGGGAAATCGCAGACATCGTAGGTATCGATAAAAAATTAACGCATCATACAGCCCGCAAAACTTTTGCTACAACCATCTTACTGTACAATGATGTCCCCATAGAAGTTGTAAGCAAGTTGCTGGGGCATTCCGACATATCGGTCACACAACGTTCATATGCGCAGGTTCTGAATAAAAATATCAGCAATCACATCGGACGACTGGAAAAGGTATTAGTGAAATAAACAATTAAAGAGCAAGGGGTTGAAAATATCAATAATACCTTGTATCTTTACATAACTGCCTATGGTGAGAGCATGGGCAGATTTTTAAATCCTGCACATATGGAAGACGATAAAATTAAGCCCAAATCCTCATCTCCGACTATTTTCTCGAAATTGTCTGTTAGCACTGTACATATAAAGGATCCTCGTTATGAAATCTTTTATCCTCAAACTGGATCCTATTACGATGGTATTGGTTATATAAAGTGCTATGATTACAACGGAGCTACCATAGAAATATTTGACGATGAAAAAAATCCGGTCCATTACGAGATCGTCTATCACGATGATACCCATGAGCGTATAGACTGCATACGGTTAACGCTTCATGAGCGAAAAAAGTTAGGAGATATTTTCCGTCGTTTACCATATGGCGTAATTAAAAAGAATATTCCAGGTATTGGAGCTACTACACTTGCATTACAGCAAGATCGGCATACGATAATTGTTGTTCCAACACGAGCATTGGCATATGCGAAATATATTACAGGCTATAATAAAGAAAAGACAAGAAATAAGTATTTCTATGTCGGAAGCGATATAAACGAATGCAAAAAACCAACGGACGACGAAATATACAAATATCTTACCCGGGAAGTTGAACCTCACATCTACAAGAAGGTTATAGTCGTTGCAGATAGTCTGTGGAGAGTGATGAAGCAGATTAAATTCATTGAAGAAGCCCCGTTAAGGCTTTTAATGGACATAAAGAAACATTGGGAGGAAACTCATACTCAGAAACAGAAGATCACCCTCAAAGATTTATCCTCTCCAAATCATCCATGGCATATCATGGTGGATGAGATTGACACCTATCAATCTGATGGAGTATTCCGTCCAGCGATGGAAAATGTGATGGATTATTATTTTACATTCCCTGAATGGCAACGTTGTTTGGTATCTGCAACAATTCGTCCTTTTTCCCATCCTCGATTACAAGAGGAGCCTGTTTTAGAGTTAAATTACGAAGAACAAGGCAAGCGGGATGTCATATTGATAAATACGACTAATATTCACGCAGAAGTCTGCAATGCCATAAGGTACTTGCGAACAGAACATTCCACAGAGAAGATCGTTGTAGCTTATAATTCGATCACATCTATTCGAAAAATTATCTCGTTATTGCCCACTAAATTACAAGACGAATGTCAAATAGCTTGTAGTCCAGATAGTCAGGCAAAGGTGGAAAAATATTTTACTACGCTCGAAAGTCATCTTGCAAAACCAATTACTTTTATCACATGCTCATATTTTGTAGGTGTAGATATAAAAGAGCGATTTCACTTAATATCAGTTTCAGATATACGGCAAATTTATACCATTCTGTCGACAGATAAATTATATCAGATTTCAGGGAGGTGTCGTCATGAGGCGGGACTATTAAGTGAAGCCATTATCTATAATTCAGCCAATAAAGAAGCAAAAGATTATGGCGAAACTTTAACTCAAAAAGTTCTTGATTTGAGCCAAGATATATCTAGCCTTTCTAATGTCGTCAATAAATTGCATAAAAAACACCCGGAGTTACTATCGGAAAATTTCCTTCATTTGAAAGACGATATTGTAGATCGTACCAAACAGAGCTATTATGGTAGCAGCCCTATCGAAATTGTTCGGGTTAATAAAGATCAAGAGATTGTTCCAGCATACTTCAACATAGACGCTATTGCTGAATATGCGTTTTTAAGAGGTCATTTGTATAGCCATCCCAAAATGCTCCATGATGAATTATTGGCATCTTGTAATATTAAGTTTTATGAGGTAAGAACTCCTGCATTTACAGATGAGCAAGCAAAAATAGAGGCTGAAATAGATGATGAATTCGACAAAAAACGAAATTTATCAGCATTGGAAGTCATAGAAGAATTAAAGGCACTTAAACAAAACGGGAATTTGACAGATGAAGCAATAGCTCGTTTGCGAAGAGTACGCCATCGAGAAGATCATAAATTGATAGATAGGTTCTCGAAACTCTATAAGTATGTGCCTTTTGATATATTAGTGGACAAATTACAAGATAACGCAAAGGCATATAGAGGATTTATGCGAAGTGTTAAATATATTATATTGGATGAAAATCACATCTTTAAGCGTCTTATTCGTAGTAATTTCGAGATCCATAAAAGATATACTCCAACAGAAATACTTGATTGCCTTAATGCTATTTTTAAGGGACTGGGCATACCACAATTGAAAGGAACGTCACAGGCGGTTCGAGAACTTCATTATTTTTGTAATACGACAAGACCAAATCAGAATTACTATCTCATCCAATCTTATTCTCCTACTTTGAATTTTGAGCCAATATCCAAAGTTACTGATTTGGGAATGTCTTTGAGACAGTACTTTGAATATTAGTACTCATTTACTTGTATATAAAAAACAAAAGTAAATGAGTATCAATATGAAAACACGCCAACTCGCCGAATCATAAGTCGCTATGAATACGTTATTGACAATATTTTTTATTTTTTTAGTACTTGGAAGCCTTTCCATTCTGTTTTTCAAGAAGAGGAATAAAAAGGAACTTGAACATTCCAATCGCAATACATTAATTGAGGCTCCATCAAAAGAGGAGATTGATATGCTCCTGGCAACTTGTATCTCCTATGATTTTGAGCCTACCGAAGATTTTAAAGATATTCCTTATCGCCAGGTACTTTATCTGGAAAAAACTTATAATCAGGACATAAATTCCTATATACAAGCTAATTTAGGCTCTATCCAGAAAGAGTATGCCAAGCGGTCCTGTGATTTTATATATCTGCCATATTGGTTGAGTAACAATAATGTACAGGAATTAGTTAAATACAATGCAGCTCAATCATTGGATTCAACAATTAATCCAAGTAACATCACTCCGCATTTTACGGAAAAATTCTTTGAGTGGATCAAATGTCAGGCTCCGGACATCCCCATTGTAATCTCAATTAGCCGGCGCCCTGTTGATGGACATATCCGACGATTTGTAGCATTTCCGGTTAATGATGCTGATATGAAATCTTTTTTTTCAGTTCATGCATATATCAGCATCTATCCCAAAGGTCCGCTTTACCGACTTATCCCAGGACCAACAGAAGATGCGTCCCTGGAAGCTGATGAATATTTCAGTTCAGAGGCTAAGCGTCTGATCCTAGAAATCCAAGAAAGAGTTAATCGGTTACGAGCGATTGGATTTTATAGTGCAGCAATCAAGGCTCTGAGATCACAATCACCGATATCCCCGAGTCGATTGCTTATTACAAAAGATTTTCGACTTTTCCTGACTGACTATGAAAATACGGAGATAATAATGACACCCTTGCCCAAAGCCGTATTCTTGCTTTTTCTCAAACATCCGGAAGGCATTCTTTTTAAAGAACTTCCCCAATACAAAGAAGAACTGCTTAATATATATAAACAAATCACAAATCGCGACAATATTCAGGATATCCTTTCAAGTATAGAAAATGTGACCAACCCCCATCGGAACTCTATTAATGAAAAATGTTCTCGCATTCGAGAAGCATTTGTCGAACATTTTGATGAATCTCTAATGGCTTCCTACTTTATTACGGGAGAACGAGGTACAGCCAAGAAGATTGCTTTGAACCGAACTTATGTGGTTTGGGAATAAACAATATTTGCAAGGCTTGCAGAAATCAGAAGATAATCTCGTTTGTAGCTATATTTGCACAAGCAACAACTTTTTTGAGAATGGATTTGTATTCTGTTTAAAATTCGTACCTTTGTAAGGTCTACAAAAGTAGACAGACATATGACTTTCTTAAAAGAAAGTGTCTGACTGATTCTTTATAACGAAATCTGGTAAATTTCAAGCAGAAGAATGAGCCGACATCTTTCACGCTATCTAATAGCGTGGGTTGTTGCTTATTTTACTGCAAGGTTTACCAGAGCCCGTTATATAAAATAAGTTGGCAACTCCACACTTGAACCGAATAACATTCTATATTTTTCTGATTATCAGATTATACATTCAAAACTCTTTGTGATTTGATACCGCAAAGTTCCCGCAACTTATAAGTTTTTCTAAGAAAACAACACATTCTATCAACCCATTTTTCTATTCAAGAAATGTGTTCTTTTACATGAAAGCAAATTTTGTTTGTCGTAAGTGCTCTGATATCGCAAAATTTAGTGTAATTTTGTAGCAAAATTCAGAGTGGTATGAAGTTGAACAGGATAAAAGATATTCTTGAGCAAAAGGGAATATCACAAACTTGGCTTGCAAAACAAGTTGGTAAGAGTTTCAGTACAATCAATAGTTACGCTTGCAATAGGTACCAGCCGGATTTGGAAACACTATTAGCGATTTCAAAGATACTTCAAGTAGATTTGAAAGATTTGATAACTGACGAGAAAGAACGCCAATGATATAGATAACCGAATATTAAACTCCGAATCTTGATGAGTTGAACTTCCGATAATAAAATATTATATGAACATGGGCATTAGTCATGAATTATCAGAGGAAGATGTAAAGTTCCGCTATATCAATGATGCCATCACAAGCAAGGGATGGACAAAAGATAGTATTTTCATGGAACAACAAGTGAAATTTACCGATGGTAAAATCAGCTTGCATGGCAATATTGTGCATCGTGAAAAACCAAAGTTCGCTGACTATGTGCTTTATGTGAATAAAGCTACACCAATTGCTATTATTGAAGCAAAAGATACCAAGCACACTGTTTCTTATGGTTTACAACAGGCAATGGAATACGCAAAAATGCTTGATGTCAAATTTGCGTTCAGCTCTAATGGAGAAGGTTTTGCCGAGCATGATTTTTTAACCGGGCAGGAACGATTTTTCGGTATGGATGAATTTCCAACCCGCGAAGAATTGATCGAGCGGTATAAAAAAGAGATAAACGAAGGAAACGGGCTTAATAAACAGGAGGAAGCTGCCATTAACCAACCATTGTGTAGTGGACAAAATATTTTCCCTCCAAGATATTATCAACTTAATGCTATAAATCGTACTATCAATGCCATTGCAAAAGGACAAAACCGTATTTTACTTGTGATGGCTACCGGTACAGGCAAGACATACACTGCGTTTCAAATAGTTTGGCGACTGCTTAAGAGTGGATTAAAGAAAAAAGTTCTTTATCTAGCCGACCGCAATATATTGGTAGATCAATCCATTGAACAAGATTTCAAGCCTTTGGAAAAAGTAATCCATAAAATAGATTATTCCAAAGACAAGAACAAATTGAAGGAATTGCTTTCTCATCAAGTGTATTTTGCGCTTTACCAGCAACTTATTGGACAAAATGATGCAAAAAATTATCAGGAGCTTTTCCCTAATCCGGATTATTTTGATCTCGTAATCATTGACGAGTGTCATAGAGGAAGTGCCAAAGATGACAGTAACTGGCGCACTATACTGGATTATTTTTCCTCTGCAACACACATCGGCATGACTGCAACGCCAAAAGAAACACGTTATCAATCAAGCATTGGATATTTTGGTGAGCCTGTTTATACATATAGTTTGAAAAACGGGATAGAAGATGGCTTCCTTGCTCCGTTTAAAGTCATAAATATTACAACAAACATCGGAGATGAGTGGCGACCAATTAAAGGCCAAAAGGATATTTACGGCAATGAAATTGAAGACAGGATATACAACAACAGTGACTACGACTATAACATCGTGATTGAAGATCGCCATCGGGAAATAGCACAAGAAATAACCAACTATCTCAAAAGCACAGACCGTATGGCAAAAACCATTGTATTTTGTGCTGATGAAGCGCATGCGGAAAGAATGCGAATCGCACTGGTCAATGCCAATGCAGATATGTGCAAAAAGAATCCCGACTATGTAGTCCGCATTACTGGCAGCGATGAATATGGCAAAGGGAAACTAGATTATTTTATTTCTGTTGCATCAAAATATCCGGTAATGGCTACGACCAGTAAATTACTATCAACTGGTGTTGACTGCAAAATGGTCAAACTCATAGTCCTCGACCAACAGATCGGCTCAATGACAGAGTTCAAGCAGATTATAGGACGAGGTACCCGCATTCGTGAAAAAGAAGGGAAAACACATTTTGTAGTAATGGACTTTCGCAATGTGACACGCCTTTTTGCTGATCCAGATTGGGATGGTCCGATAGAGATTGATCCGGATTATCCTCCGAAGCCATGTCCTGTTTGCGGCAAAAATCCTTGTGTCTGTCCAAAACCTACTCCACCTTCGACATGTCCCATTTGTGGCAAAAATCCTTGTGAGTGCCCGACACCGGTGCCACGACCAAAACCTATTGTGGATAAAAATGGTTGTGAAGTAAAAGTTATCAATAAGGTAGTTTCCGTTTACGATACAAATGGAAAACTGCTTCGCACAGAAAGCATCACAGATTATACAAAGAAGAATATTATCGACACATATGCGACAATAGAAACCTTTACGTCTAAGTGGAATACTCTAAAAAGGAAAAGCGAGATAGTGGAAATGCTTAAAGAAGCAGGTATTGACCTTGCGACTCTTAAGCATGACAGGAATATGGATGATGTGGATGACTTTGACTTCATCTGTCATATTGCATACGGAAAGAAGACCTTGACAAGGCGAGAACGAGCAGAGCAAGTAAAGAAACGAGATGTCTTTAGTAAATATGGAGAGCAAGCCAGACTCGTTCTTGAAGCCCTGCTTGACAAATATATGGACGAGGGTATTTCTGAACTGGAGAATCTTTCGGTTTTGAAAAACGACCCGTTCAGAAGATTTGGCTCCCCGGCAAACATTGCCAGACTGTTTGGCGGCAAGCAAGGTTACCTTAATGCCGTAAACAATCTGACTCAACTGATATATAATGTGGCATAAAAAGAAAAGTAAAATATGAGTTTGTCAAATTTCGTAAAACGGATACGCAATATAATGCGCAATGATGCCGGTATCAATGGTGACGCACAACGCATAGAGCAGATGGCTTGGATGCTCTTTCTTAAAGTTTATGACGAGAAAGAGAATGACTGGGAAATGGAGGATGATTATAAATCTATTATTCCCGAAGAATGCCGTTGGCGCAATTGGGCTCATGATGATGGAAGTGGGCATGCCCTGACGGGAGATGATCTGCTATCATTTGTCAACAATATGGTATTTGATAAACTTAAGAAGATAGAGATTTCTCCCGACACACCTATCCGACAAGCAATTGTAAGAACTGTTTTTGAGGATGCCAACCAATATATGAAAGACGGAGTACAACTCCGACAGGTTCTGAATGTAATTGATGATCTCAATCTTGCCGACTATGAAGAAAGTCACGCTTTCGGTGAAATTTACGAAAACATACTCAAGGAAATGCAGTCCGCTGGATCTTCCGGCGAGTTTTATACGCCGAGAGCTTTAACTGAATTTATGGCGGAAATAATCAAGCCACAGATTGGGGAGAAAATGGCAGATTTTGCTTGTGGAACCGGTGGCTTTATTACCAGTTGGCTTGGAGAACTTGACAAGCGCGTGGTTACTGCCGAAGACAGGGAGAAGTTTAATCAATCCGTATTTGGTATAGAAAAGAAACAATTCCCTTATATGCTGTGTGTAACAAATCTCTTACTCCACGGCATAGATAAGCCATTGGTATTTCATGACAATTCACTGACTAAAGATGTTCTCAACTATACAGAGGATGATAAATTTAACGTAGTACTCATGAATCCCCCATACGGCGGCAATGAGAAATCTGATGTCAAGTCGCATTTCCCATCTGACATGCGAAGTAGTGAAACTGCTGACCTGTTCATGGTGCTTATCATGTATCGCTTGAAGGAAAACGGCAGGGCAGCCGTTATTGTTCCCGATGGTTTTCTGTTTGGCGCGGACAATACCAAGATAGCCATAAAGACAAAATTGTTGCGTGATTTTAATCTACATACAATCATTAGATTGCCAGGAAGCATTTTTTCGCCTTATACCAGCATAGCAACGAATATTCTGTTCTTCAATAATGAAAAGGCAGAAGATTCACCTGTCGGTTACTCTACCAAAGAGACATGGTTCTATCGTTTGGATATGCCGGAGGGATACAAGCATTTCTCCAAAACAAAACCGATGCGTTTGGAGCATTGTAATCCTATCAAAGAATGGTGGGATAACCGTAAGGAAATCATTATTGAGGAAGGAAACGAGAAAGCCCGCTGCTATTCAGTCGAAGACCTGATTGGTTCTGACTGCAATTTCGACTTATGCAAATTTCCGAAAGAAGATGAAGAAATTTTGCCTCCAGCCGAACTGCTGGCTGACTATTACAAAAAACGGGCAGCTCTTGACCATGAAATAGACAAGACTTTGGCTGAAATACAAAAGATTTTGGGAATTAAAATTAATATTGAAAATCATGAGGACTAAAATACTTATTATACTTATTATGTTCTCTATCGGACATTTGAGTTATGCACAAACGGTGAGTTATACTTATAAACCATTCGCTGCTGAAGGGTGCAGTGTGACATATAGTGTGGCTCGACAAGACACGACATATTACATTATTGCGATTGTAGAATCAGACCGTTTGAATTTCATGAAAGAATCAACAATGCTTGTGAAAAATTTCGACAATGAAATTCTTGAGTTGAAAGGAAATCTTATCAATACTGACTCCGAATCGACTGGTATTATTTCAGGAAATATTGTTATTCCTGTTTCCTCAATCAATTCAACTGCGCAATTTAGAATATGTCCGGAGCAATTTGATTTTTTCCAAAAAGGTGTGTCAAAAATAAGACTGTCGACCATACCCATAGAACATGAGAGGACATTTACAAAAGATAAGATAGGAAAAAAACTTTATCGTTTTTTCATGGAGCAAAAGAATAAGTATTCGGATTTTTAATCATTATTTGAGTGTCCATACTCAAATGGAATAATACAGTTCAGTAGTCAAGACTGTTTCAAAAAATCATAATTCAAATAAGATGAATGCAGAAACAACGATAATGCAATATAACGATCCGGCATACAGTGAACTTGTCAACCATATTACGGATTTGTGGACGGAAGCCAAGGCCGATGCCATAACAGCCGTAAATGCACACCTTCTTGATGCGAACTGGAAGACAGGACAATATATTGTTGAATTTGAGCAAAAAGGGATGGCTCGGGCCGAATACGGCAAGCAACTTCTCGTAAATCTATCAAAGGACTTGACAATAAGATGCGGTCGTGGGTTCAGCCGGTCCAATTTAACCTATATGCGTAAACTCTATCTCGCTTTCCCAAAAAGTGAGACACTGTCTCACAAATTGACATGGAGTCATTATTTCGAGTTATTGAAATGTGATGACCCTTTGGAAATGAAGTTCTACTTCACGGAATCCATACGTCAAGGCTGGAAAGTGCGGGAACTGAAACGGCAAATAAAAAGTGCATTGTTCCAACGCCTTGCTTTGAGTACGGATAAGAAGGGAGTATTGGCTTTGGCAAACGAGGGGCATCAGGTGCTTACTCCACAGGATATTATTAGGGATCCTTTTGTCTTGGAATTTGCCGGACTTCCGCAGAAGAAACAGTACAAGGAAGGTGAATTGGAAGCAGCTCTGAAGGCCAATATGGAAAAGTTCTTACTGGAACTCGGACGGGGGTTTGCCTTCGTGGGGCGCCAGTTTGTGATGCACATTGGAAGCAGACGACTCAAGGTGGACTTGGTGTTCTATCATTGCATATTGAAATGTTATGTTCTGATAGACTTAAAACGGGGTGAGATCAAGCATGGAGACATAGGTCAGATGAATCTTTACCTGAACTATTTCAAGACAGAGATATGTCAGAATGATGATAATCCTCCTATCGGGATTGTGTTGGGCGCAAAGAAAGATGAGCTACTGTTGGAGTATGCACTCGAAGGTATTACGAATCAACTTTTTGCTGCCAGATACCAATTATACCTCCCAAAGCGAGAAGAATTGCAGGCTCAACTTGACAAGATTCTTGACGAATATCCCGAATGATAAATATGTGAGACAGCGTTTCACATTTCAATACAGCAAATAAATGAACGGAAAACAACTTAAAAACAGCATACTTCAATGGGCGATACAGGGAAAACTTGTACCGCAAGATCCGAATGACGAACCTGCATCAGTACTTCTTGAACGGATTAGGGAGGAAAAGGCTCGGTTGGTCAAAGAGAAGAAAATCAAAAAAGACAAGAACGAATCCATTATCTATCGCGGTGAGGACAATTCCTATTATGAGAAGTTTCTCGCTACAGGTGAGGTGAAATGCATTGAAGAGGAGATTCCGTTTGAGATTCCAAGTAGTTGGGAATGGTGCAGATTAGGAAGCATTGCTGAAATAATAGGAGGATATGCTTTCCCAAGTCATACACTCAAGGGTAACCAAGGGACTCGTGTTATTCGAATTTCTGACATTACTGAAAATGGCTTTACAAATTCGCGGTTAGTTAGATATAATGGCTCCCCGGTTTCTGATATTTATCGGATTCAAAAATTTGATATTCTAATGGCGATGACAGGCGGCACGGTAGGCAAGAGTCTCTTTGTGGAGTCTATGAGTGAAGATATGCTTTTGAATCAACGAGTTGCCATTATTAGGAATAGACATATATGTGCAGATTATCTAAATCTTGTAATAAAAGCTCCACATATAGCCTCTGTAATAAGTGACCGCAAAAACTCAACAAATGATAATATCTCAATGGTTGATATTTATGACTTCTTTATTCCCGTTCCGCCTATTGAAAATCAAAAAAGGATAGTAACAAAATACAATGAGCTATTGCCGCTTGTGAATAAGTACGGCCACGCCGATCACCTTGCAGAATGTCTTAATAATGGAATTAAAGACAAATTGCGTAAATCCATACTCCAAGAAGCTATCCAAGGTCGGCTTGTGCCACAGATTGCAGAGGAAGGCACAGTGCAGGAGTTGCTTGAACAAATCAAGCAGGAGAAGGCATGGCTGGTAAAAGGCGGCAAGCTAAAGAAGTCCGCCCTACAGGATTCCGTAATCTTTCGTGGTGACGATAACAAGTATTGGGAGAAGGTTGGGAAAGAAATGCGTTGTATTGACGATGAAATACCTTTTGAAATACCTGAAACTTGGGTTTGGGTAAGGCTTAATGATATTTGTTCTTATATTCAAAGAGGGAAATCGCCAAGATATTCTCTAATAAAGAAATACCCTGTAATAGCGCAAAAATGTAACCAATGGAGCGGATTTTCTATTGATAAAGCACAATTTATAGAGCCATCAACATTGATGTCATACGGAGAAGAACGATTCTTACAAGATGGGGATTTGATGTGGAATTCTACTGGATTGGGGACATTAGGCAGAATGGCTATTTATTGGAGTGCCTTAAATCCATATAGTGTAGCCGTAGCTGATAGTCATGTTACTATTATCCGGCCATTAAAGCAGTTTGCATTGTCTAAATATCTCTATTACTATTTTTCGAGCAATACTGTACAATCTGTTATTGAATACAAAGCAGATGGAAGCACTAAACAAAAGGAACTTTCAACAATCACGGTAAAGAACTATATTTTACCACTGCCTCCCTTTGCAGAACAGCAACGAATAGTAGCTAAAATTGAAGAATTAGCAAGTATTATGAGCAGATAGGAACAGAAATTATTGATATAACTGATGAAATTCCATTTGAGATTCCGAAAAACTGGATATGGACAAGGCTGAAGAACTTTTGTTCCGTATGCACTGGTGCGACTTTCAAAAAGGAAGAAGTGGAATCTGAACATTGTGGCATTCGTGTCCTTCGTGGCGGCAATATCAAGCCATTTCAACTATGTACGAAACCAGATGACATATTTATTCCTCAATCCAAAGTAAAAGAGGATATAGTATTAAAGCATAACGATATAGTTACTCCGGCCGTAACGAGTTTGGAAAATATAGGCAAGATGGCTATAGTTGAATTGGATATGCCTCACACAACTGTAGGAGGATTCGTCTTTATCATTCGACCTTTAGGTGGTGGCGAGTCACTTTCCAAATATCTCCTTGCATTTATGAGTTCGCCCTCTGCCATTGATTTTATGAAGTCCATAACAAACAAGTCTGGACAAGCATTCTACAACATTGGTAAAGAAAGATTAGTGACGGCATTAGTACCTATACCGCCACTTGCAGAACAGGAGCGTATTGTCTCCAAAATAGAGAAACTATTTGAACAATTGCGATAATTCGTCTATCCGTACCGATATTCGTTGTTGCTCTCTATATGGAGGAATGCCTATAATGAGGGAATAAAATATCTCCTTGTTAAGATGTGGAATTGCTGCGCCTCGCTTTGATTTGCGTAGTAATTCCTTGTAGAATAGGATAAAGTTCAATACATAAGGCAAGTGCATAGCAGAACTAACCCAGAGCTGTTTGAATGTACTGCCCATATAGCCATCGCAAGGCACTGTGAAAACTTCGCCGGAGTTCTCCCCATCCA
>ERZ779656.1261-NODE-1261-length-14212-cov-2.644416_pt1 | contig 14212 bp, 14 predicted proteins | sample MGYA00511102_ERZ779656 | MGnify/ENA primary metagenome ERZ779656 (study PRJEB29588, sample SAMEA2143980) | human gut metagenome | biome: human gut; feature: human-associated habitat; material: faeces | place: Denmark | collected 2008/2010 ... | reverse complement strand
TAAAACTGTATACTATGTCTTTGCACTGTTGTATACTATGTTACTACACTGCACACATTGGACGCCCGCCAAGTAATGACAGAAAATTTATGATGAAAATAAACTGTATAAATGGGATACATTTACCGAAATAATGTAGCAGTCAGTTACAATTAAACTTCATTATTTATCAGCCAAAAATTCCTTGCCGGCTTTATCGGTTGCAAGAATTGCATTGATGAATGCGTCCTCGGTCGGATTACCCGGGACATACTTCCACTCAACAACGCTTGCGGCTTTGTGAGCAATTGCAGGCACATCGTCCGGAGTAAGTGCAATTTCGCCGAGAGTGCAAGGAAGTCCGATACTGTGGTTAAATTCAAAAATTCTGTTTCGCTCCTCAAATTGTCCGTCATATGTCAGCAGACACAGCACACCGAATGAAACAATTTCGCCGTGCAGATGCTGCCGTTCACATTGCGGAAAGAGTGACGCACCGTAATAAACACAATGTGCGAGCGATGAATTGTAGTAATAATCCTCCTCGGGATTCGGATTGTTTTCGTGGACGGTAAAATTTGAAACAAGTCCCGCCGTGATAATAATGTCAAGCGCAACCTGCTCAATTGCCTCTGTCGGCACATTGTTTTTGCAGTCCTCAAGAGCTTTTTTGCCAAAGCTTATGAGCGGTTCGGTACTTGCGGAGGCAATTGCCTTGCCAAGCAACGGTGTGTGAATCATATTTTTTTCACGACACGCAAAAATTACTTCATATTCCTTTGAAAGTGCGTCACCGATTCCTGCCCACATAAGCTTTTCGGGTGATTCGGCAATAATTTTTGTGTTGATAAATGTGTGAATTGCAGGGGCTTTGTGGTACGAATATTCCTTGAAAGTACCGTCGGGATTGTACATTACCGAAAGCGAGGTGCATGACGCACAGTTTGATGCAATTGTCGGGAATGTGAACAACGGTTTGTTATATAAAGCACAATAGGTTTTTGTCGTGTCAACAGCTCGTCCACCTCCGATACCGAACACCATATCAGCATTTTGCACAGACGGATTGTTCTTTATTTTTTCAACATTTTCATAGCTGGAGTCACCGCCGTACCATACAAAATCAATGATTTCAATGTCAGAGCCTTTGATGCCTTCAAGCAAAGCCTTTTTTGATTTTTCCATAGCTGTTTTACCGCCGACTGCAACCGCCTTTTTGCCGTACGGCTTCACAATTTCGGGAATCGTCTTGTAGCAATCAACTCCCACGCTGTAACTCGGTAAAAATTCGCTGTATGTGTGTGACATAATTTATCCCTCCGAAAACAATACTTATAAATAAATTATATCACCGCAGTCTGTGTATTTCAATACATTAGCACAATAAATTGTTAAAATTATTATTGCCTGACAGATGAAAATATGCACACATCTTATGCAATTTAGCAAAAAATTGCGAAGAATATTCGTGAAAAATACTTATGGAAATGGCTTTTGCAAAGTGCTATAATCTTGTAAATATATATAAGAAGGGTGGTGCTTTTATGCAGGAAATATACGGACAGAAAACAGACAGACAGCTTGCAGCAAAGCAGAGACTAATTGCAGTTGCGGCAGGCAGGGAAAAGGCAGACCTTGTTTTAAAAAACGCAAAGTATCTTAATGTGTTTTCAAATGAATTTTTGTGCGGTGACATAGCCGTTGCAAACGGACTGATTGCCGGTGTCGGAAAATATGACGGTAAAACAGAGATTGATGTCAGCGGAAAACTTGTTCTCCCCGGCTTTATTGACGCACATATTCACCTTGAAAGTTCAATGGTGACTCCTGCTGAATTTGCAAAGGCAGTTGTTGCCCACGGTACAACCACAGTCATAACCGACCCTCACGAAATCACAAATGTAATGGGCATTGACGGAGTTGAATATATGATTCAGGCATCGCAAAATTTGCCGATTGATGTTCATTTTATGATGCCGTCATGTGTGCCTGCCACAGAAATTGACGAGAGCGGTGCGGAGCTTGACTGCAAGGATATTGACTTGTACTTGGATAATAAAAAGGTACTCGGACTTGCAGAGATGATGAACTATGTCGGTGTTATCAACGGCGATAAAAATGTGCTTTCAAAAATTGTCACCTCGCAGGCTCATCACAAGAAGATTGACGGTCACGCTCCTGAGCTTTCGGGCAATGACCTCAACGCATACATTGCCGCAGGAGTGTATTCCGACCACGAGTGTTCCACCTTTGAAAATGCCCTTGAAAAGCTGAGAAAAGGTCAGTTTATTATGATAAGAGAGGGTACTGCCGCTCATAATCTCAAAGCGCTTATGCCGCTTTTGACTCAGCAGTATTACTCAAGGTGTATGTTTGCAACAGATGATAAGCATCCAAGCGATTTGCTCTATGGCGGTCATATTGACTACATTGTAAAACAGGCGCTGAAAAACGGTGCAGATCCGATTGTTGCTCTCAAAACAGCAACCCACCATGCCGCAAGATACTTTTTGCTCAATAACAAAGGTGCGATTGCTTCGGGTTATCTTGCCGATATTGTTGTTGTCGATAATATTGAAGATTTCAATGTTGAAACTGTTTTCAAGTGTGGCAAGCTTGTTTTTGACGGCGAAGTTAAGGACTTTTCTGCTCCCACAGTTGATGAAAAGCTTGCCGAAAAATGCTTTGACACTTTTCATCTTAACAGCGTAACTCCGAGCAGTTTCAAGGTTGACGGAAAACTCGGACTTATCGGTCTTGTCGGCGGTGAATTGCTCACACGCAATCTCGGCACAGCAGATAAAATTGATGTGGAAAACGATATTCTGAAAATTGCCTGCATTGAGCGTCACAAAGGCACAAATCATATCGGTGTCGGCTATGTTAAAGGCTATTCGCTGACATCGCGCGCAGTCGCAACCTCGGTTGCCCACGATTCGCACAACATTATCACAGTCGGCTGTAATGATGATGATATAGCCGTTGCCGTGAACGCAATCAAGGACAGCAAGGGCGGTATCGCAGTTGTTGAAAACGGCAAAATCAAGGCTTTGCTTGAACTCCCGATTGCAGGCTTGATGTCCGATGAACCGCTGACAACCGTAAACGAAAAGCTTGAAAATGCAAAGTTATCTGCATATGAACTCGGTGCGGATAAAAGCATTGATCCGTTTATGACTCTCTCGTTTCTAAGTCTGCCCGTTATTCCAAGCTTGAGAATAACCACCAAAGGTGTGTTTGATGCAGAAAATTGGAAAATGCTCTGATGTGCGGAAACTATTAACAATACAATAAAATATCAAATAATTTAAACAGGAAAACAAAATGCGTATTTGTCGCTTTGTTTTCCTGTTTTATTTTGTAAAAGGGCTATAGTCATTTTACAGTCACTTTGCATTTGTATAATTTGAATATAAAAGAAATTGGTTGATTAAAACAAATAGCAAATAAATTAAGAAATCGGCATATTCATTGTAATTGTTCAAGTCAAAAAATGTGTTTAGTAAAAATTGAGGTGAAAAATATGTCATATTATATTACCCGGATATTTAATAACAAACTTAAATTAGGAGTTATACTTTTTATTTTTGTAGCTCCGATTTTAGATATATTGATGGCTCTTGTGGATGTGTTCAAAGGAGCATCTGTTCCTGTTCCCGGATTAGTTACTTTTTTGGGATCTTTCATGACGGCAGGACTTCAAGGCGTGTTGACAGGGTATTTACCGTTGTTCTTGGCAATTATTGTTGCGGACGATTGCATTGAAGATTACAAAATAGGGTACAAAAATATTCTTGTCACCAAAAGAGGTAAGAATAAATATTTTGTATTAAATATACTTAAAAGCTTTACTGTTTCATTTTTTGTGCTTATAATTCCTCTCTTACTCAATCTCCTTATGGTGCATATTGTTTTTGCGGGAGGTACATATATTCCTGATGATGTGGAAATGCTGAAATCTGAACCCAATCTACTTCAGTCTTACAGCAATCCGATGTTTTATAACATACTTTATATTCTTGTTTTTTCATTCATTGGCGGTATTGTGGGAAGCGGTGCAACGGCACTTGCAATGGCATTTCCTAACAGATTTATCCTTTATCCGTTAGCTTTCATATTATGGTATATATCGACTGCCATCAAACCGTCTATCATAGGAGCATTAACCCCGTTTACTGTGTATCCTTTATCACATTATACTTTTACAATTATTTTTGTAGTAGCAATAAATATAGTTGCTGTTCTGTTTTCGTTCTTTAAGGTGACTAAGTATGATCAGGTGTAAATTAAAAAAGTATGCAATCATACTTCCGCTTTGTGCAGTGTTTTTCACTATGCTTTGCACATACACATATTTGCGATTTTATAATTATTTTAATTCGGATTATGCTGAGAAGTTAAGCCCCAAAGGTGTTTTTTACAGAGTTGCAGGTAACGGAGATTTTAATGCATCAGGTAATGTTGCTTGCATTTTCATAGTAGTGTTTGTTCTGTTTTTGTTTTACATATTTACCGATGATAATGTAAGTTACATTGTAAGACTGAAATCGAGAGCCTCATTTGTTACAAGGAGAATTGCAGACAGTGCGGTATTTGCTTTTCTGTTTTCATTTTTGATAGAAGCAGTCAGCGTAGTTGCGGCACTTATCTGCTTTGACACTAACCTGATTTTAGAATCGAATTTTCTGCAATATTCGGCACTTGAACTTTTGACTTTGTTTTTGTTTTATTTCAGAGCAGGACTCGTTATGCTCTCGTTCGGAATAATCATTTCTACAAAAGTTGCTCCAATTATCACCATAGCTCTGATTTTTACAGAGTTTTTTGCAGATGTAGCCTTTATGATAAGTAGGGTATGGCTTCCGTTCAGAGATGCCATAGTGGTGTCAAAACTTATGAACGGCGAAATGGTTCTGTCGGATATGTGGGGCATTATATTAAGAGCATTGCTTATGATGTTTGTGCTTATCTTCTCTTCCTACTTTTTGTATCAGAAAAAGGATGTTTTGAGTAATGTTAAAAAGTAAGCTTGTTTTGTCGATAATACTAATTGTTGCGTGCCTTGCTCAATTGTTCAGTTGTGTATTTCAGGGGAACTTTCAAAATGCCTTTATGATTGGTTTAGCCCCAAGCGATTACGGCCTTGAAATTACAAAATTTCTGCCGCTTTTGCTGCCTGTGTGTTTTATTCTCTTCTTTACAAGCGGCTCAATTGAGAACCTTAAACAAGGCTACGGCAAGATGTTGATTGTACGCAATTATTCAAAAACAGTGCTGATTTTAAAGCGTTGTCTTAACAATTTTATAGCATTGATTTGCATTGTTTTGTTCCAGTTCATAATCTTTTTTGTTGCAAGAGAAAGTATGACTCCCGTTGGAAGCGGAACTCTTAAATCTTTGATTATGTACTTTCTGACAATTTTTTCGCTGATAGTTATTCAGTCTTTGCTTGAAATCAGTATTCCTGCACACATTGTGAACATAGGAATTTTCACCTATTGCTTTATTGCGTACTATTTGGTTCAGAATTTTGTTGACGCACCGATTTGGAAAATGATTCTCTTCCCGAGTTTGATGTTCGGAATGCAGAACGGTGCTGTGTCGGGCGAGAGCATTTACTACGGATACCTGTTATTCATAGTTGCGTTAAATGCTTTGTGCATTTTCATTCTGAATTTGAGATTTAAGAAAACCGATATTTTTTGAGGTGATATTATGGTAGAAATAAAAAATTATTGTAAAAGTATCAAATCAAGACCGATTTTAAATAATGTAAGTTACAATTTTGAGTACGGCAAAATCTACGGAATTTACGGACACAACGGTTCGGGCAAAACTATGCTTTTGAGAGCAATTGCAGGCTTGCTTGTTCCCGACAGCGGCTCTGTTGTGATTGACGGAAAGGTTTTGCACAAGGATATGTCGTTCCCTCCGAGCATAGGCATCGTGATTGAAAATATGAACCTATTGCCCCAGTACAATGCTTTTGATAATCTGAAAATCCTCGGCAAAATCAAGAAAACCGCCACCGATGAGGATATTAAAACAGCGCTTGAGCGTGTTGGATTAAAGTCCGATTTAAAGGTGAAAAAGTTTTCGCTTGGTATGAAACAGAGGCTGAATATTGCTCAGGCTGTGTTTGAAAAGCAGAAAATCATCCTGCTTGATGAACCGACAAATGCACTTGATAATGACGGTGTACAGCTGATTTACAAGCTTCTTAAAGAAGAAAAAGAAAGAGGTGCGCTCGTAGTTATCACAACTCATCACAAAGAGGATTTGGAAGAAGTTTGTGATGTTGTTTTGAAAATGACGGAAGGTGAGCTGCATGAAAAGTAAACTGTTTATTCATAAATTTTTCGTTGTTCTTTGCATCTCGGTTGCCGCTTTGCTCGGCTTGTCTTTCCTTGCCAGAGCGACAATCGTAAATAACAGATTTGAACAAATGGCTGTTGACCGAAAATATCGTCTAAAACCTTCTGCCGACGGTCAGTTTTTAATTCAATTTCAAGATGATAAAAACGGAAATTTTTATGCCACTGTCGGCTTGTTTCAGGGCGGATATTACGGCTTGGACGATGCGTATATTCCTACTTCATATGATGAAAATACAAAAATAACCGCTATTGAAAAGGAAGCTTTCAGCGAATTTGATTGTCTTAAAAAAGTTGTTATCCCCAACGGCATTTGTGAAATCAAGGATGACGCATTTAAGGATTCAAAAAATATAACGGAAATTTATATTGCGCCCTCCGTAAATAAGATTGCAAAAACCGCTTTTGACGGCATTGACAACCTTACGATATATGCCGAAAAGGGTTCTTATGCTGAAAAATTTGCGGTTGAAAATAAAATCAATTATAAAAACTATACGACCGAGCCTGAAAATCCGGAGGCTAAAAATACCGATTATTCAAAAATCAGAAACGGTGCGTATTACGGCGAATATTATAATTATGATGTTATCTATGATGACGGCAAGCCCGTGTGCGTAATAACTAAATATAACCCAATGTCGACAGAGAAAAAGCTTGAAATTCCTGCACATATTGACGGCTTGGATGTGATTTCAATTGCAGATGACGCAATAAATTACGGCGGTGCAAAGGAAACAGTCGTTCCCAATACAGTAAAATTCATTGCCGATAATGCGTTCAAAGAATCCTACTCCCTTGAGGATATCTACCTGACCAAAAATGTGTCCTACATAGGAAAATCTGCCTTCAAAGACTCAAAAGACCTAACAATCCACGCCCCGACAGATTCCTATGCACACACCTTTGCGACCGAAAATAAAATAAATTTCAAAGCTACAGACGATTAAATCTGATAAGCAATGAATAAATCTTTAATTTTACAGCCCTGTACCCATTTGCAGGGCTGTTTTTGCAAACAAAGGGTAGATAATGGTACAGTGACCTTTGGTATAATGTTGATAACAGGTTGAAAGAATTATAAATTTAAAAATGCAGGAGGATTTTATCATGGCAAAACAGAAAGCATATGGATTACTTGGAATATTTATAATAACATACTGGGATAAAAGTCGAAGAATATTTGATAAAGGAAATTTAGTTTATTATACAGGAGAACATATTGTGAAGATATGTTCTCCTGTTTGATTTGTGTAAAAGTATTAATAGCTAATGTAAATAATGAATAAAAAAATTGAAAAGTATTGCAAAATATTGTTATTAGTGGTATTATAAAGGTGAATGATATATATAGCTTGCTGTAAATTGAATTGCATACTAAAATAAATTTGTAGGTATTATTTTGTAAGTCAACATTCAAAAAATAACATCTGATTGACGAACCAAAGAAGAATGAGTTTTTATTGTGTGATATATTATCACGTAATAATTTTTAATAAAAACATATAACAATGAAAGTGAGGATTATTAGATGACAACTCAAGAATATCAAAGAAAGAAAAAAGAAGACAAGCCGGTATTGGCAATATGTTATGATTTCGATAAAACGCTATCTCCGGATGATATGCAGGCGCAGGGATATATTCAGTCAGTAAATTACGATGTTAAAAAATTTTGGCTTGAATCTAATGAACTTGCTGAAGAAAACAAAATGGATCAAAATTTAGCCTACATGTATAAGATGATGGTTGAAGCAGAAGGAAACTTTGTGTTTAACAGAAAGAAGTTGGAAGAGTATGGTTCCAAAGTGAAATTATTCTCCGGTGTAGCCGAGTGGTTTGAACGAATCAGAGATTATGGAATTAGAAATGGTGTAATAGTTGAGCATTATATTATTTCTTCCGGTTTGAAAGAAATGATTGAAGGAACTCAGATAGCCAAGAACGGCGCTTTTGAAAAAATCTATGCAAGTTCATTCTATTTTAATGAAAAAGGAGTAGCAAAGTGGCCTGCTCAGGTTGTAAACTACACCAATAAAACTCAATTTCTCTTTAGAATTGAAAAAGGCGTGTTAGATGTGAATGATCCGTGTGTTAATGATTATTTTGCACCGGAGGATATAAGAGTGCCGTTCAGAAATATGGTGTATATCGGTGACAGCGATACAGATATTCCGTGTATGAAATTGGTGAATACATACGGCGGACATTCAATTGGTGTTTATAATCCGGACACAATTGATAAAAAGAAAGTCTATAAAATGATGAATGATAACAGAATAAAATATTTTGTTCCTGCAGATTATTCTGAAGGAACTGAATTAGATTTACTCATAAAATCCATCATAGACAGAACAGCATATAATGAAAAACTTGAAAACTACCATTATGAATGTAAGAATGAAGCAGAAAATGTTAATAAGAATTGTATTCAGACCGACGAAGAAAAAGCAAAAGAAGATTTGATATATGCATTGGAAAACAGTTCTGACTTTATCAGTACGCACACGATTGTAAAAAAATTGAGTGCATATAATGAGTGGTCATCCGAACAAATTAAATTATTATTTGAGATTGCTGTTAGTAACAATCAAGTGCTATGGATTTTAAAAGACCATGATATAAAAGCTTTTTATTTAGATTTGTTGCAAAAGGTAGACACACCTGATGACAATGTAAAAAAGGTACAGGGTATATTCAAGTTGGAAGATAAAGCATAGAGATGTAGTTCATTAAGAAAAAGAAGGTGTAAACAATATGGATTGGAAAAAATTATTATGTGAAAAGCGTCAAAGCAATCAAAGTAATAAAAATAATAAGAAAAATAATAATGATATGCGTAATGAATTTCAAAAGGACTATCACAGAATAATCGGAAGTGCTTCTTTTAGAAGATTACAGGATAAAACACAGGTTTTTCCTCTTGATAAAAGTGATTTTGTCCGCACAAGGCTTACGCATTCGCTCGAAGTTGCTTCGTTCGCAAAATCTTTGGGGCAGTCGTCTTTTTTGTACATTATAGATCATATAGACAGTTTTAAAAATAAAAGTGGCTTTCGTTCTGAATTTGAACCTTCAAATGAGGATATTAATAAAATTTGCAGTATCCTTGAATGTGCGGGATTGATTCACGATATAGGAAATCCGCCTTTCGGGCATTTTGGCGAATATTCAATAAGAATATGGTTTAAGAATAATCTTGAAAACTTAAAAATTGGTAAAAATTATGTCAAAGATTTGCTCAATGAACAGATGTGTAATGATTTTTACAACTTTGAGGGTAATGCACAAGCGTTAAGACTTTTAACAAAACTGCATTACCTTGTTGACGAAAATGGAATGCATTTAACATACGCTCTTTTAAATACAATTGTAAAATATCCTGTTTCTTCATGTGATTTTAATACCAAAAGCGGAGATATCAAGAATAAGAAAATGGGGTATTATTATGCAGAAAAGGACTTGTATGATGATATAAGTGAATCCACAGGAGCTGTAGGTTGCAGATATCCGCTCACATTTCTGCTTGAGGCGGCTGATGACATAGCTTATCGAACAGCGGACATAGAAGATGCTGTAAAGAAAAATTATCTGACATATGATATGATTCTTGAAGAACTTAAAAAAGATGCATATCTCAATATGTGTAAAGGTGAGGAAAAAGGATGCTATTTGGATGCTGTGAAAACACTTGAAAATAAATATGAAATTGCAAAAAGCAAGAAAATTGCCAATCCGGATCTATATGCGGTACAAAATTGGATAGTCAGTATACAGGGCTTTTTGATCAGTTGTGCAATATATGGATTTACATCAAATTATATTGACATTATGAACGGAACATTCAAAAGTGAAATATTAAAAGTGTCACATGGCAATGTACTTATGAAAGCTTTGGGGAATATTACAGCAGAAAAAGTGTTTGAGTCACAACATATCCAAAAGCTTGAAATATCAGCAGGTACAATAATAGATTTTTTGCTTGATAAATTTGTGAATGCGGCAATCAGTTACGATACCGAAATTGAGCAAAATGCGTTGGATAGACGCCTGATGAATATAATTTCACAAAACTATATGAGCGCATACAGACATCATTCCAGAGAAAAAACAAAGGAGGAAAAATTATATCTTCGTCTTTTGCTTGTAACTGATTATATATGCGGAATGACCGATACTTATGCAAAAACATTGTATCAGGAATTACACGGAATATCTTAATTAATCATTGTAATTTTCTTTATCGGTGACAGCTTTTTTGAAAGGAGAGAATTTATTTATGAAAGTTGCAGAAGTCAAAAAGATACTTATACACAAAGGTGTTAAAGAATTATTTCATGTGAATTCGGTAATAACGTCATTAACTTTTATCAATAATGGCGGACTATTATCCAGAGAAACGGTTGAAGAATATAATCTCTCTCAAACAGATCAGCAAAGTGACGACCTTGATAAAAAATTCAATATATACAATGACATATTCTTTGATTCGGTTGACATACATGAGCGTGCAAAGGATGTGAACAATTACGGCGTAATAACATTTGTTTATTCCGTAGATGTTTTGGATGAGGTTGCAGATTATGATATATGCATTACTCAGGAAAATCCTGCAAATTGGGATGAAGACATTATGAGGAACGATATTTTCCTGATGTTGACAGCTTGTATTATGGTTTTCATAAGGGAGATTTCGGTAATCATATTACCGTCAGAAATATAAGCAAACCGATTTCTTTTCAGTATTTGAAGAAGATTATTATTGATAATCCCGGAGAAGATGGACAAAAGTATTTTTCTCTGGCGTATGAGGCAATTAAGGATTCAATAGAAAATAACAACATTAATGTTCCGATAGAAATCCGAGAATGTCCTCCCAAATGTAAATGCCATCAAAAATATGAAACAAATATAGGATTTACATATCATAGGTTTAAAATCCGTTGATATAATTTGCAATATTTCTGCAAAAAGAAAAAGTCTCAAAAACGGCTTATCTAAGCCATTTTTGAGACATCTTACCTTGGCAGGGGCAGAAGGACTTGAAGCGGAATAGGAGCATATTTGAATATTTTTATATAATCACTTTTCTGCTTAAATGCCCTTAAACTGCGGATTGTCATAAAATTAAAGGGAATCAGTAACAACGCCTAAATCTGTTTGATAAATGATTTTGGTAGAAAAATGGTAGAATTTTTGATTGATGAACGCCCGCTGAATTTGTTATAAAATCGGAGATTCAATTATGAAAACTAAATATCATATTTACCTCACAGCAGAGGAACGCAGAGCCGTTATCAACAGCCTGATTGATTTGAGAAACAACCTTATTTCACAAGGAATGTTCACCGATTTAGTTGATGAACTGCTTATTAGAATTTCAAAAGCCAAAACTAAAAAGATTAAGATTAAGGAGGTCTAACAATGGAGATTACATATACACGTCAAGGAGATTATTTGCTGCCGAACTTAACACTGCCCGAACAGGATAGCCGACCAATCGGCTTGTGGGGACAACAACACCTTCGCTATATCAAAAGAAGTCGCCCGATTCTTTATACCAACCTGCTCACAAAATGTAGGCTGAACGAATACCTTGCCGACATTGACGAACAGGCGCAGAAGATGTACGACAAGCTCGTGCAATTTTTCGCCAAAGAAGAAGGCTGCACCGAACAACGCAAAGCCACCGACCAAATGCAGTGGGTACGCAAGATGAATAATGCAAACCAGCGAGCGAGAGAGGTTGTAAATGCCGAGATGATATACAATTAAGGACTTTTATCAACAACTCCATTGAGAACTTCACTTATTTGTTAGTAAAGTTCACAATGAAAAAGAAAAAAGAGCGTGTAAGCAGGTGATGTCTGTTTACACGCTCTTTATATTTATTTTGAGTTGGGAATCGACATCAATTCACGTGCTCTCTTTGAGATTTGCGTTTCAATCGCCGTCAGACGTTCTTCGGGTAAGTTGATGGATGGGTGTCTTGTGAAAGTGAAATTCAACAGCTTGCGGAGCTGAGATTTTTGTTTGTTGCTCATCACTGCTTTACAAACTTCGTCGAAGGATACGCCGTAGGGAGGTGTTCTTGTCTTTGCGTATTCGCTGAGATTTTCCAAATCGACTGCCATTGCGAAGTTGAAAAGCGACAAGCCGTTATCAAAAATCGGTGCAGGCTTAATGATTTTACCTGTGTGATTGTCACGCAAAATACCGAAGTTACCAAAATGTCTGTCCTCGTTGTAAATCACAGCATCGAACACCAGCATACTGCAAAGCTCGTCATAAAACTCTTTGCCAAGCCCGGCGTAATAATCGAGGGCGTTTTTCAGTGTTCTGTCTTTAATCAGTCTGCTGATCGGCACAAAAGCGGTATTGATATCTGTAAACAAACGGCATTTTGAAGCGAGGATACCTTTCCAGTTTTCAAGGTCATATTCAACGCAATTTAAGCCCATAGCCTTAGCAACTTGACAGGCGCAAAACTCGCTGTACGGCTCATTACCAGTGTTTGCAGCGCCTTCTGTGCCACCTTTGTAAAGATATATTCCGTCATCCTCGATATGCCTCCAAGCCTTGCGGAGCATACCGTTTGTTGTGAATTCAGGAGAGGTTGAGAACGCCTTTTCTGCGCTACCCACGCCCGTATAGGCAACAAGCGATAACGCTTCCGAGAACGGATTTTCAAACAGATTGTAATCGGCAAATTTGCCGTCAAATTCAACAGGAGTAACCCAATAGCTGTCGTTAAGCGACAAGCCCAAGCAGATGTCAATAATGCCCTTTGTGTCGTTTACGCTCAAGCCAAAGGCCTTTAGTATCTCGTCAACAAAGGCTCTGTTCTTCGGGATAACACGGTTGGAAAGCCACTTGATAATACCTTTGGGAGTCAGCTCCATATTGATTGGCAGGAGGTGCTTTTTGTTTTCGTCATAAGATAGAACTTCAACAACTAAGCCCTCTAAGCCTTTTTCTTCAAGTGAGAACGTCACAAGAATATCGTCATATAGTTTCAAGTGATACACGTTGCTCATTTCAACACTCTTTTCTTCCAATAAAACGCTGATATCCTTGCCGAGAGCGTCTGTTATCTTAATCAATAAATCAAGAGAAAGGTTCTGACCGCCGTTTTCAATACGGCATATATTCGACCGTTGCGTACCGACCATTTCGGCAAGCTGTGCCTGTGACAAGCCCTTTTCCAGTCTTGCCTGCGTTAGTTTTGAAACAATTTCCTGGCGCTTGCGGATTATGCTATTGCTGTCTGTCATAACGATCACCTTCTTTCATTATATGTTATCATATATGATAACAGCAGTCAAGAAAAAATCGTCAATTCTTTGATAATCCGCTATTTGATGAAACTGAACAAGAGATAAAATGAAATGAGCGTGTAAACAAGAGTTGATTCTGCTTACACGCTCATACTATTATTCAATTAGTTATCGTTATTAGTAGAGTTCTTTTCAACTTCTTTATGTTCGTTTTCTAAATGTTTTTTGATTATTTCCATATCATTTGAATGCCTGTATCTATTTTTAAATTGATTGTTATTATTATAGATTTCCATTAATTTTTTAATTGAATCATCTGATAATTCCTCGATATGATGAATGAAGAAGTCTGTAACTTCATCTGCGTCATCAAATCCGTAAAATGAACGAACTTTTGTAAACATCAACTCGTTGCCGAAAGGCTAAACTTAACGCATTTTGTTTATAAAACATATCGTGTAGTCTTCGCAGTATTTTAATAATCCATATTATCATACCTGTATGACGAGAATTTATCATTTTCTTATCAGGTGCGATAAAACCGATGGTTGCAAGAAAAGAATAATCACAACCGGATCGGTGT
>ERZ779656.1259-NODE-1259-length-14225-cov-3.015808_pt1 | contig 14225 bp, 9 predicted proteins | sample MGYA00511102_ERZ779656 | MGnify/ENA primary metagenome ERZ779656 (study PRJEB29588, sample SAMEA2143980) | human gut metagenome | biome: human gut; feature: human-associated habitat; material: faeces | place: Denmark | collected 2008/2010 ... | reverse complement strand
TGTGAAATTATCCGCTGCGCGGTTCCCACCCAGGAGGCAGCTGCGGCGCTGACGGAAATCAAAAAACAGATTACCATCCCGCTGGTTGCGGATATCCATTTTGATTACCGGCTTGCGATTGCAGCCATGGAGCACGGTGCGGATAAAATTCGTATCAATCCCGGAAACATTGGAAGTCGTGAGCGTGTAAACGCGGTTGTGGATGTGGCAAAAGAGCGCCGGATTCCTATTCGTGTGGGCGTCAACAGCGGATCTTTAGAGAAGGGTCTCGTGGAAAAATACCATGGTGTGACCGCAGAGGGAATTGTGGAGAGCGCAATGGATAAAGTGAAACTGATCGAAGATATGGGCTATGATAATCTTGTGATCAGTATCAAATCCTCGGATGTCATGATGTGTGTCAAAGCACATGAGCTGATCGCAAAACAGACGGATCATCCGCTGCATGTGGGAATCACAGAGGCGGGAACACTGATCAGCGGGAATATCAAATCCGCAATCGGTCTGGGACTGATTTTAAACCAGGGAATCGGGGATACCATCCGTGTTTCTCTGACCGGGGACCCGTTGGAAGAGATTAAATCTGCAAAACTGATTCTTCGTACCCTCGGACTTCGCAAAGGGGGCGTGGAAGTGGTTTCCTGTCCGACCTGCGGAAGAACCCGCATTGATCTGATCGGGCTTGCCAATCAGGTAGAAACGATGGTTTCGGAATTTCCGCTTGATATCAAAGTGGCGGTAATGGGATGTGTGGTAAACGGCCCGGGAGAGGCAAAGGAAGCCGATATCGGGATTGCCGGAGGAATTGGTGAAGGTTTATTAATTAAGAAGGGCGAAATTGTAAAGAAAGTGCCGGAAAGCGAGTTGTTAGAAACTTTGCGGCAGGAACTTTTACACTGGAAAGATTGAGAAAGGGTTGATTTTTGTGGTACATTTTTTTGAAGCATTTCCGGAATTATCAATCGAGGACTCCTTATATAATTATTTTTCAGGAACTATGGTAGAGAAGGTCAGTGCATCGCGTACGAAGATGCTGGCCTTTATTTACTGTCAAAGTGACCAGCTGCTTCACAGACGAACGATACATACGATGGAGCATGCTTTGTATTCGCAGGTGTTCCGTAAAATGGGAGTGCAGCCAAAGTTAGAGATGTATTACCCGTTTGCAGCGTCTTATGAGGTGGATGAACTGGTGGAAAAATGCGAAGAAATTTTAAAAGAAGAGTTAAAAGAACATGACACAATTGAACATATGAAGTTTTGCAGCCATCCATTTGAAGTGGATGGAAACTCGATTGTTTTAACCTGTGACGATGATTTTTTGTGTCATGAAAAAAGTAAGGAAATTAAAGAATTTTTATCCAAACGATTAAAACGCAGTTTCGGTCAGGAAGTGGACATTTCTTTTCGCTATGAGAAGAAGGAACGAAAGATTAACAAGGAGCCGGAAGTTTATACAGTAGTACGAAAAAAAGAAGAGAAAGAAAATGAAGAAGCGGTGGAAGAGGCGCGCAAGATACAAAAAAAGAAAACATATGTGGCAAAGAAAAAAAAGACAAGAGACCCCAGTGTGTTTTTTGGCTCCAATGTGGAAGGGGCAGTTATGCCAATCAGCGATATTGTGGACGAAATTGGAGAAGTCGTTATCGCCGGTATGATTCGAAGTGTGGAAGAACGAGAATTCAGTAATGGTGAAAAATTGATAATTTCTTTTGCTATTACGGATTTTACCGATACGATTCGCTGTCTTATGTTTGTGAAAAAAACAAAGGCAGAGGAATTGTCTCTTTCTGAGTTTATAAAGGGCGGAAATTATGTAAAAGTAAAAGGGCATGCTTCTTTTGATGATTATTCAAAGGAACTTGTCATTAAAAACATAGATGGTGCCAAAGAAATTGATGATTTCCGCGTTGGCAGAAAAGACGAGGCACCGGTAAAACGTGTGGAACTTCATGCACATACGCAGATGAGTGATATGGATGCGGTGGTAGACTGTCAGAAATTGGTAACAAGAGCGCAGGAGTGGGGACACCCTGCCATTGCAATTACTGACCATGGTGTTGTTCAGTCTTTTGCGGATGCTGACCATGCCATTAAAGATGATAATTTTAAGGTGATTTATGGCTGTGAGGCGTACTTAGTAGACGATTTGGACGATACCGTTGTCAATGAAGAAGGGCAGACTTTGCAGGATTCGTTTGTTGTCTTTGACTTGGAAACAACTGGTTTTTCGCCAACGAGAAACCGCATTATTGAAATTGGTGCGGTGAAAGTGGAAAAGGGTAAAATCACGGACCGCTTCAGTACATTTGTAAATCCGGAGGTAGCAATTCCACCGAGAATTACTGACGTGACAAGTATTACGGATGACATGGTAAGTGATGCGCCAAAAATCGAGTCGGTACTTCCGGAATTTCTTGACTTTTGCGAGGGGTGTGTGTTAGTTGCCCACAATGCCGGATTTGACTATAGTTTTATCTGCAAAAAAGGAGCCGAGCAGGGCAGAGATATTCATTATACGGTTGTAGATACGGTTGGTGTGGCACGTGTGTTATTTCCACATCTGGCGAAATATACGCTTGATAATGTGGCAAAGACGATGAAGATTTCACTTGTGAATCACCATCGCGCGGTCGAAGATGCTGAGGCAACTGCGGAAATTTTTGAGAAAATGATCCGAATGTTAGAAAAACAGGGCATTACAGATTTGAAGGCGTTATATGAGAGGACGCATTCGGCACCGGAAATCATTAAGAAAAAGCCGAGTTATCATGCGATTATTCTTGCAAAAAATGAAGTTGGACGTGTGAATTTGTATCATCTGGTATCAATGGCACATTTGGATTATTATGCCAGACGTCCACGTATTCCAAAGAGTCAGTTAATGAAATATAGGGAAGGATTGATTCTTGGTTCGGCATGTGAGGCGGGCGAACTGTACCGTGCACTGTTAGATGATGCAGACGAGGAGAGAATTGAAGAATTGGTGGATTTCTATGATTATCTGGAAATTCAGCCGATTGGCAACAATGAATTTATGTTTGACAAGGAAAAAGGTGCCTACGCAAACATCAATACATGGGATGATTTAAAGGAAATGAATCGCCGGATTGTAAGGCTTGGCGAAAAATATAACAAGCCTGTCTGCGCTACCTGTGATGTCCATTTCCTTGACCCGGAGGATGATATTTACCGTACAATTCTGCTTGCCGGTAAAAAGATGGATGATGGTAAACAGCCGCCACTTTATTTTAGAACAACTGAGGAGATGCTCTCGGAATTTTCCTACTTAGGAGAGGAAAAAGCAGAAGAAGTTGTTATAACGAATACGAATTTGATTGCCGATCAGATTGAGAAGATATCGCCGGTATTTCCGGATAAATGTCCGCCGGTTATTGAAAATTCCGATCAGGAGCTTCGTGATATTTGTTACAATAAGGCGCACAGTATGTACGGGGAAAATTTACCGGTGCAGGTTTCGGAGCGGCTGGAGAGGGAGTTAAACTCCATTATTTCCAACGGATTTGCCGTAATGTATATTATTGCACAGAAGCTTGTGTGGAAATCGAATGAGGATGGGTATCTTGTTGGTTCGCGTGGTTCCGTTGGTTCTTCTTTCGTTGCTACAATGTCCGGTATCACAGAGGTAAATCCGCTTCCGGCACATTATTACTGCGAAAAATGCCATTATTCGGATTTTGATTCGGACGAGGTAAAAGCGTTTGCCGGCAGTTCCGGATTTGATATGCCGCCGAAGAAATGTCCGAATTGCGGGGCAGAACTTGTGCGCGATGGACATGACATACCGTTTGAAACATTCCTTGGATTTTACGGGGATAAAGAGCCGGATATTGATTTGAACTTTTCCGGTGAATACCAGAGTAAAGCCCATGCATATACGGAAGTTATTTTTGGTGCCGGACAGACATTCCGTGCCGGTACGGTAGGTACACTTGCGGATAAGACGGCATACGGTTATGTGAAAAATTATTTTGAGGAGAAAGGAATTCCTAAGCGGACGGTGGAAATTGAGCGTCTGTTGGAGGGCTGTGTTGGCGTGCGCCGTACGACCGGACAGCATCCGGGAGGAATTGTTGTACTTCCAATGGGATGGACAATTGACACGTTTACACCGGTGCAGCATCCGGCAAATGATATGACGGTCGATATTACGACCACACATTTTGATTATCACTCGATTGACCATAATCTTTTAAAACTTGACATTCTCGGACACGATGATCCTACCATTATTAAGATGCTTGAGGATTTGACCGGTGTCAATGCCTTAAATATTCCGCTCGATGATGAGCAGGTGTTGTCGTTGTTTAACAATACATCGGCACTGGGTGTTACGCCGGATGATTTGATGGGACTGGATTTGGGAAGCCTTGGTGTGCCGGAGTTTGGTACGGAATTTGTTATGCAGATGCTTCGTGATACGAAACCGAAAAACTTCTCGGACCTTGTGCGTATTTCCGGTTTGTCACATGGTACGGATGTGTGGCTTAATAATGCGCAGTATTACATTGCAAGAGGTGACTGTACACTGTCTACCGCAATCTGTACGCGTGATGATATTATGACGTATTTAATACACACAGGCGTGGAAGACGGCACGGCATTTAATATCATGGAAAAAGTTCGTAAAGGACTGGTGGCGAAAGGAAAAGTGCCACAGTGGGAAGAATGGAAGGAGACAATGAAACAGGCGGGAGTACCGGATTGGTACATTGAATCCTGTGGAAAGATTAAGTACATGTTCCCGAAAGCTCATGCGGTTGCCTATGTCATGATGGCATTTCGTATCGCATATTTTAAGGTGTATTATCCACTTGCTTATTATGCGGCTTTCTTCAGCATTCGCGCAAAAGCATTTGACTATGAGTTGATGTGTCAGGGAAGAGAGCGGTTAGAGACGACGATGAAAGACTACAAAAAGCGTTTGTCCGCAAAGCAGCTGTCTCCCAAAGAAGAAGCAGCGTATGGCGATATGAAAATTGTTCAGGAAATGTATGCCAGAGGCTATGAATTTATGCCGATTGATATATTTCAGGCAAAGGCGAAACATTTCCAAATTATTGACGGGAAACTTATGCCGGCATTAAATACAATTGATGGTATGGGGGATAAGGCGGCAGAAGGTGTTGTGGAAGCCGCAAAAGATGGTCCGTTTACTTCATGTGAAAACTTTAAAACCCGCAGTAAAGTCAGCGGTACGATTGTAGATAAGATGCGGGAGATGGGAATGCTCGGTGACCTCCCGCTCAGCGACCAGATGTCATTGTTAGATTTTATGTGATAACTATTCGTCCTTTTTCAACTTCCGTCCTTTGAGGATGGAGCGGATACCAAGGACAGTCAGCAAAACATAAAAAACGAGTGATATGAAAAATTCCCGGTCAAAGGTAAAGCCGGTTTTTGTGTATTTCTGTATATCAAAATACAGACAGATGCCCACACAGACAAAGCAGATGAGAGCACTGCGCGTGTAAGTGGCTGATTCGCGGTCGTTGGAAGAACGCATCGTATCCCTTCTTTCTTAAATATAATAAATGTAAGGCGGCTTTTGCCGCCTTTTTAGTATATTGTCAGAGGGAGGAATTGTCAAGATTAGCGAATCTGATTAATCGACTGAAAAAATAGCTTTAATATGTATTTTTTGCTTTTTTTCAAAAAAATAAAAAAAGTACTTGCAATTTGTTGTCGTCTGTAGTATGATAGCAATTGTTGATGGTCCGTTGGTCAAGCGGCTAAGACGCTGCCCTCTCACGGCAGAAACAGGGGTTCGATTCCCCTACGGACTACTTTTTACTTTATTAAACATATTGAAATATCTTTTTGGAGAAAGGTCGAGAGACCTTTCTTTTTTGTGGAAAATATCATATATAGATCACCCCCCTTTTAGAATAGAATAATTCATCAATTTCATATAATAGTACATTTATATTGGCTCTGACAGTATATATAATATATTATCGTAGATATAATACATGCGAAGGAGGTATTACTTATCATGAGAAAAACAAAGGTGGTACTCGCCAAGGTTCTCACAGCGGCAATGGTTATTAGTTCATTTGCCGGAGTACAGGGGATTACATCAGAGGCGGCTGCCAAGCCGAAACTATCAAAAAAGAGCGTATCAATTACGGTTGGGAAAACAAAAAAGGTTACCGTAAAGAATGCCAAGAAGTATAAAGTATCATGGAAGATAAAAAGTAAAAAGACTGCATCTTTCAAAAAGAGCGGTAAATATGCAGTGAAAGTGACGGCAAAGAAAGCCGGTAAGACTACTTTGACAGCAATAATTAAAAAAGGTAAGAAAACAAAGAAGCTGGTTTGTAAAATTACGGTGAAAAAGAAAGCACCTAAAGTGACTAAGACCCCGGTGAATACGCCGACAACATCACCTTCCAATGCGCCAAAGACAACGGAAGTGCCGACAGCTAAACCGACGGCAACCGCAACTGCCGAACCACAGGATACGACACCGGCAATGAAAGAAATTTTTAAAGGTGTGATTGACAATGTCGGAACATGTTTGACTTATAACCAGACATGGAATAAGCGTAAGGAAATGCAGGATGCAAGTACCATGGAATTTGTCGACAAACATTTCAATAGTTTTACATTGGAAAATGAAATGAAGCCGGATAACATGCTGAATAAAAAGACTACAATTTCTGTTGCAGATGCCAAGGCAAAAGGATATGTGATTAGTGACGATTACAAGGAATCCACAGTTCCGGAACTTACATTGGAAACGATTGATGGTGTACTTGCAATTGCCAAACAGCATAACATCCGTATGCGTGCACATACTCTGATGTGGCATCAGCAGACACCAACATGGTTTTTTAAGAAGAATTACGATGATAACGAGGCGGTTGTAGATGAAGCAACGATGAATGCCCGTCTTGAGTTTTTCGTTCGAACAGTAATGCGATATACGATGCAGAAAGAAAAAGAATTGACCGGAGAAGTTGGTTCAATCGTATATGCATGGGATGTGTTAAATGAATACATTCATCGTTCGAATGCTGCCGCAGCGACAACATGGGTTAGTGTATACGGTGATATGGGATTGAAGCCTACGTATGTAAAAGCAGCGTTTGAATATGCTTATGATGAATTGAAGAAGCAAAATGTTCAGAATAAAGTTACTTTGTTCTACAATGATTATGACACATATTTTAGTGTAGACGATGAACTTGCGCTTATTTCCTATATTAATGAAGGAGAGGAAGCGAAAATCTGTGGCGGTATCGGTATGCAGAGCCACGTGGATATTAAGCGTCCGACTCTCGAAGAATATGGAAATGCATTAAAAGCATTTATTAATGCAGGACTCGAAGTTCAGATTACGGAACTTGATATTACGATTAATTTTGATACGGACGATACGGATGGAAGAACGCCAACATATGCTTATAAAAATGAAAAGGAAACCGATGCTGACCAAGCTGCCTTTACGAAAGATTTTATTAAGCAGATTGTAGATATTCAGAAAAACCGTGACAAGACCATAAGCCCGAAAGGAATTACCGGCATTACGGTATGGGGAATCAGCGATCAGACATCCTGGCGCGGCAGTTGTAAGCCATTGTTCTTTACAAGAAAGAGCGTTAGAGTTAAGGACGAGACAACCGGTAAGTACAAAACGGTATATTCTTATGTGCCAAAGAAGTCTTATGAGGCAATGATTGAAGCATTAAAATAAAAAAGTTCTTGCCAAACATAGGAAATTGTGTTACTTTATTATATGAAGATACTGTTAATTGATATGAGTGGACTTTGGTCCACTCATTCTTTTCGTGTAGATTCAAATACAGACGGAAGTCATTCCGGCTAAAGAAAAGAGGTTTTGAATTGAGTAAACATCAGGACTATGTACAAAAGACAGAGGCTTTAGTAGAGCCAATTCTGCAAAAACACCAATTTGAACTGGTAGATGTGGAATTTGTCAAGGAAGCGGGAAGCTGGCATCTTCGGGTTTATATTGATAAGGAAGGCGGCATTACGATTGATGACCTTACCCTTGTAAATCATGAGCTGAGTGATGAGATGGACAAAGACGATTTCATTGAGGAATCTTATATTTTGGAAGTCAGTTCGCCGGGATTACTGCGTCCGTTTAAGAAGCCGAAAGACTTTATGAGAAACATCGGTGAGGATGTGGAGATGAAATTGTTTTCACCGGTTACATGGGAAGAAAAAGGTAAAAAATATTCAGCCAAAGAATTTGTTGGTGTATTGAAGGAGTATCGGGAAGATACGGAGACGATTGTTCTTTCAATGGATGACAGAGAGATGGAAACGCCGGTCAAAGAAATTGCGCTGATTCGCAAATATATAACTTTTTAAGTCGTTGCAGATATACGATAGAATGATTGAATAGGAGGATAATAGAAAAAATGAAAAAGACAGCAGCAAAGAAAGGAAATCCGGAATTAATTGAGGCATTAAATGCCATTGAGAAAGAAAAGGATATCAGCAAAGAGATTTTGCTTGAGGCTATTGAAAATTCACTTGTGGCAGCATGCAAAAATGAGTATGGAAAAGCGGATAACATCCGTGTGAATTTAGACCGTGAGACAGGCGAGTTCCATGTATATCAGGATAAGGTTGTCGTAGAAGAAGTAGAGGATGCCATGCTTGAAATGTCTCAGACAGAGGCAGAGGTGAAATATCCGGGAACCGGACTTGGTGAGACCGTCAGTATTGAGGTGACACCGAAAAACTTTGGACGTATTGCAGCCCAGAAAGCAAAACAGGTTGTTGTTCAGAAAATTCGTGAAGAAGAAAGAAAAGTGCTGTTTGAACAGTATTATGAAAAAGAGCATGATATTGTAACCGGTATGGTACAGCGTTATAACAATGGAAATTATAATGTAAATATTGGCAAAATTGATGCCGTACTTACCAAACAGGAGCAGGTTCCAAGTGAGCACTTTGAGGCACATGACAGAATTAAGCTTTATGTAACAGAAGTAAAGGATACACCAAGAGGACCGAGAATTGTGATTTCACGTACACATCCGGAACTGGTAAAACGTTTGTTTGAATCCGAAGTTGCTGAAATTCAGAGTGGTGTTGTGGAAATTAAAAATGTATCCCGTGAAGCAGGTTCCCGTTCTAAGATTGCGGTTTACAGTAACAATCCCGACGTGGATGCCGTAGGTGCCTGTGTTGGTATGAACGGTGCGCGTGTCAATGCTGTAGTTGATGAGTTATATGGAGAAAAAATTGACATTGTAGAGTGGAACGAAGATCCGGCCATTTTCATTGAGCATGCTCTCAGCCCATCCAAAGTCGTATCGGTTACGGTTGATCCTAGCGAAAAGAGTGCAGAGGTCATTGTTCCGGATTATCAGTTGTCTCTTGCCATTGGTAAAGAGGGCCAGAATGCAAGACTGGCTGCCCGATTGACAGGATACAAAATCGATATCAAGAGCGAAACACAAAGTTTATCGTAAGTTCTTTTATGATATGGAAAGGAGGAATGCGGCATGCAGGAGCGAAAAAAACCACAAAGACAGTGTATTGCCTGCAGAGCGTGCAGGGATAAACAGGATTTAATTCGTGTCGTGAAAACAAAGGAAGGCGAAATTATGCTTGACCGTACGGGACGAAAAAATGGCAGAGGAGCGTATCTTTGTGCGAATGAGGAGTGTTTGAAAAAAGCATGGAAAAGCAACGCTCTAAGCCGGTCATTCCGAATGAATGTAAAAGAAGAAACGTATCTATTGTTAGAAAGGCAGTTAAAAGATGGTACAGATTAGAAAGGTCCTCGGTTCTTTAGGACTGGCGATGAAGGCCGGCGATGTGGTCAGCGGAGAATTTATGACGGAGAAAGCGATTCGTGAGGGGATTGCAAGACTCGTTATAGTCGCTAAAGATGCATCCGGTAATACCAAAAAGAAATTTGCAGATTCGTGTCATTTTTACCATGTTCCTTATGTGGAGTTTGGGGACAAAGAAATGCTTGGCAAGGCAATCGGAAAGGAATTCCGGGCGTCTGTAGCAGTGACAAATAGTGGATTTGCAAAAGCAATTGGCAAGAATTTAGATTTGGAGGTAACAAAGTATGGCAAAAATGAAAATATATGAGATTGCCCGAAGCATACAGCAGCAGGACAAAAATATAAAAAGTGGCGATTTGGTAACACTTTTAAATGAGAACGGATTCGAAGTAAAAGGTGCAAACAGCAATATTGAAGACGAAGCAATTGGATTTTTGATGAATTATTTCAAAAAGAAAAAAGCGGCAGCAAAGGCAGAGCCAAAAGAGAAAGTAAAAGCACCGGTTAAAGAGGAGCCAAAGGTTGAGAAAAAAGAAGAGCCAAAGGTTGAGAAGAAAGTGGAAGAAAAGAAAGAAGAACCTAAGGTAGAAAAGAAGCCGGAGGAGAAAAAGCCGGAAGAAAAGAAACCAGAAGAAAAGAAATCGGTAGAGAAGAAGCCGGAAGAGAAAAAAGTTTTTTCGCAGAAACCTCAGCAGCCAAAGAAAAACGATAATTACCGTAAGCCAAACAATAACGGTCAGGGACGTAACGATAGAAATGACAGAAACGATAGAAATGACAGAAACGATAGAGACCGCCGAAATGGAAACGGTAATGGTTCCCGTCCGGATAACCGCGGGAATAATGGCAATAACAACGGCCGCCGAAACGACAGAAATGACAGAGACCGCCGCGCCAATAACAACGGACAAAATTCACGCGGAGATAACCGCCGAAATGGAAACGGTAATGGAAATAACAACAACCGCGTGTTTGAGCGTTTTGAGAAGGCGCAGAGCGGATTTGACGGAATTAAACAGGAACAGAAAAATTCCCGTCAGAGAAACCGTAAGAAAGATGATAGAAATAATAAACCAGGTGGTTACCGCAAGAGTACGAAGGAAGAAATGAGCAGAATCCGCTCCAAAAAGGATCCGAACCGTAAGGGAGCTTTCATTAAGCCGGAACCGGTAAAACAGGAGCCGGAAGAAGATATTAAGCAGATTACAATTCCGGAATCTTTAACCATCCGCGAATTGGCAGATAAGATGAAGATGCCGGCGGCAGCTTTGGTTAAGAAATTATTTATGCAGGGTCAGATGGTTTCTCTGAATCAGGAAATCACTTTTGATGAAGCAGAAGAAATCGCTCTTTCTTTCGATATTATTGCGGAACTGGAAGAAAAAGTAGATATGGTAGCGGAACTTCTGAAAGAGGAAGAAGAGGACGAAAGCAAGATGAAAAAACGTCCACCGGTTGTCTGCGTAATGGGTCACGTTGACCACGGTAAGACTTCCCTTCTGGATGCCATTCGTGAAACCGATGTAACGGAACATGAGGCGGGTGGTATTACACAGCATATCGGTGCTTATGTTGTCCGCATTAACGGTGAAAAAATTACATTTTTGGATACACCGGGACATGAGGCATTTACCTCTATGCGTATGCGTGGTGCACAGTCAACAGACGTAGCAGTGCTTGTTGTCGCAGCAGATGATGGTGTTATGCCGCAGACGGTAGAAGCGATTAACCATGCCAAAGCAGCCGGTGTAGAAATTATTGTAGCAATTAACAAAATTGATAAAGAAGGCGCAAACATCGAGCGGGTAAAACAGGAGTTGTCTGAATATGAACTGATTCCGGAAGAGTGGGGCGGAAGTACGATTTTCTGTCCGGTATCGGCACATACAAAAGAAGGTATTTCAAACCTTTTGGAAATGATTATTCTGACAGCAGAAGTTTTGGAACTCAAAGCAAATCCAAAACGCCGTGCAAGAGGTATTGTAATTGAAGCGCAGCTGGATAAAGGACGTGGACCGGTTGCAACCGTTTTGGTACAGAAAGGTACATTAAACGTTGGTGACCATATTGCCGTAGGAACTGCTTATGGTAAAGTCCGTGCGATGCTTGACCACAAGGGAGAGCGTGTAAAACAGGCAACACCTTCGACACCGGTTGAGATTCTTGGTCTGAATGGCGTGCCAAGTGCCGGGGAAATTTTTGTTGCTACAGAAAATGATAAAGAAGCAAAACAGATTGCACAGGCTTATGTAGACCAGGGTAAAGATAAACTTTTGGAGGAAACAAAAGCGAAGAAACTTTCTTTAGATGGACTGTTTAGTCAGATTCAGGCAGGTAATGTCAAAGAATTGAACTTAATTATCAAAGCTGATGTGCAGGGTTCTGTTGAGGCTGTAAAACAGAGTCTTGTGAAATTAAGTAACGAAGAAGTTGCTGTACGTGTGATTCATGGCGGCGTTGGTGCGATTAATGAGTCCGATGTAAGTTTGGCAAGTGCATCCAACGCGATTATCATTGGATTTAACATTCGACTTGATAATGCAGCAAAAGAGACAGCAGACAGAGAAAATGTAGATGTGCGCTTGTATCGTGTCATTTATGATGCAATCGAAGATGTTGAGGCAGCGATGAAAGGTATGCTTGAGCCGATTTATGAGGAAAAAGTCATTGCTCATGCAGAAGTCCGTCAGACATTCAAGGCTTCCGGTGTTGGTACGATTGCCGGTTCTTACGTTTTGGACGGTAAGATTGAGCGCGGATGTCGTGCACGTATTACGCGTGAGGGCGAGCAGATTTTCGAGGGCGATTTGTCAAGTTTGAAGCGTTTCAAAGACGATGTCAAAGAAGTGGCTGCCGGTTATGAATGTGGTCTTGTATTTGATGGATTTAATGATTTGCAGGAAGAAGACCAGATTGAATGCTACAAGATGGTTGAGGTTCCGAGATAGTCAAATCGTTAGGAACGGAGATGGAAAATGAGAAAAAACAGTGTAAAAAATATTCGTATTAACAGCGAAGTACAGCGTGAAATGAGCCAGATTATCCGCGAAGACATTAAAGATCCGCGAATTCATCCGATGACTTCGGTGATGGCTTGTGAAGTAACGCCGGATTTGAAATTCGCTAAAATTTATGTGAGCGTTCTCGGCGATGATGAGGCGAAGGAAAAGACGATGGAGGGACTCAAAAAGAGTGCCGCTTACGCCAGACATCAGTTAGCGCACCGTATGAATCTCAGGAATACACCGGAATTAACATTTATTCTGGATACTTCCATTGAGTATGGTGTGGAGATGTCGAAGAAAATCCGCGAGTTGAATCACCGTGATGAGGACGGGGGTGACAGCGAATGAGTCAATTGCTGTCAGCAATAGAAAAAGCAGAAACGATTGCCATTGGCGGGCATGTGCGCCCGGATGGCGATTGTATCGGTTCCTGCATGGGATTGTTCCGGTACATAAAAAAGAATTATCCGGACAAACAGGTCTGTGTTTATGTGGAAGAGATACCGGATGCTTTTGATTACCTAAAGGAGGAAGATGCTTTTTATGAAAAGCCTTCCTATGACCTGTTTATTTCCCTTGACTGCGGAGATGAGGAGCGTCTTGGTGATGCACAAAAGGTGATGGAAAAAACGCCGTATGTGTTAAATATTGATCATCACATTACAAATACAAAGTTTGGCAATGAAAATGTTGTAAAAGAAGCAAGTTCAACCTGTGAGATTTTGTATGGTTTGATGGAGGAAGAAAAGTTAGATGCCGGTATTGCCGGTGCACTTTATACCGGAATCATCCATGATACCGGTGTGTTCCAGTATTCCTGCACATCGGAAAAAACGATGGAGGCAGCAGGTGTTCTGATGGGAATGGGCATTGATTTCCCGAAGATCGTGGATCAGACGTTTTTTACAAAAACCTATGAGCAGAACCGTATCATGGGACTTGCGCTGGTAAAAAGTAAGCTGCATCTGGATGGAAAATGCATCTCGAGTATCATAACTGCAGAGGAAATGAGAGAATACAATGTTCTTCCGAAACATTTAGACGGGATCGTCAGCCAGCTTCGCGTGACAAAGGACGTGGAAGCAGCAGTCTTTTTATACCAGACAGATGAAGAAAATTATAAAGTCAGCACCCGTTCTGCAAGTTATGTGGATGTTGCAAAGATCGCAGCAAAATATGGCGGACATGTCAGGGCAGCAGGTTTTTCCGTGGCGGGAGATCCGGAAAAACGGCTGAATGAAATTATTGAAGATATCAGAGAACAGATCACAGATTAACGATACAGGCAGCCTGAAATTTTCAGATTGCAGAAAATGACGGCTGTACATGAGACGGGAAAATTTATGATTAACGGAATTATCAATGTATACAAAGAAAAAGGATATACATCCTTTGATGTGGTCGCAAAACTAAGAGG